>Ga0302325_10003145_pt1 | contig 39295 bp, 41 predicted proteins | sample Palsa_T0_2_FD_201948 | JGI IMG/M metagenome (GOLD analysis project Ga0302325, IMG submission 201948) | Peat permafrost microbial communities from Stordalen Mire near Abisko, Sweden - Palsa_T0_2 | ecosystem: Environmental > Terrestrial > Soil > Palsa > Peat permafrost | place: Sweden: Abisko...
TCGAGTAGCCGCGCTTCTTCAGCACCTTCTTGAGGGTGTGAAAGATCTCCACACCCATGCGGATCGCGTCGGAAAACTTCGTGGCGCCGAAAGGCGCGATCATGAACTCCTGCACGTCGACGGAATTATCCGCGTGGGCGCCGCCGTTGAGCACATTCATCTGCGGCACGGGCAGCACGCGTGCGCCTGCACCGCCCAGATAGCGGTATAGAGGGGTGTGTTGGGAGGCGGCCGCGGCGCGGGCGGTGGCCATGGAGACGGCCAGAATGGCGTTGGCGCCCAAGCGGCCTTTATTGGGCGAGCCATCCAGCTCGATCATGAGGCGATCGATTTCCACCTGCTGCCGCGCGTCCCTACCATGCAGGCTTTGGGCAATCTCGCCATTCACATGGCTGACCGCGCCTTGCGTGCCCTTTCCGCCATAGCGCGACGTGTCGCCGTCGCGCAGTTCCACGGCTTCGTGTTCTCCAGTGGAGGCGCCGGAGGGCACAGCCGCCCTGCCCATGCTGCCGTCTGCCAGGTATACATCCGCTTCCACGGTGGGGTTGCCGCGCGAATCGAGGATTTCCCGGCCCGTTACTCGAACAATGGTCGTCATAGTGTTTGAAACTATAAGGTAGCAGACGGCTAGCTGTTTTCGCGCGAGTAGTGTGGTTATAGCGGGGATATGAGATTTTCGATCCCCCAAATGCGGGGTGCGATCCCTGCTTCCATCGCAGGCGTTACGCGAACCGCCCGATGGACTCGGAAAAAGTTGTAGAAGGCAAACCAGGGGCAATTGGCGTACCAAGTTTCCCCTACTTCCTGCTGAAGGCGTTGGTTAGGCGCGTCATGCGGCGCAGTCCCGTTCGGATTGAAAGATTTTGCCGCTCCACATGCGACGTGCAAATCTTCGCCTTGTCTGGATTGCCGAATACCCGTTACCGGTTTCGCTTCTACTACCTCAGCCAAGCTGTAGCGCCACTCTCACTCTGCGTCCTGTGCGTACGTATTGATGAGCATCCCGCAGTCCACGCTATCACCGAGTGTCGTTTCGACTGAGGATTTGTATCGCTGAAATCCGTCTGTCGTGGCTTGGAAACATTGCGCGGCGGTCGCGCCCGAAGACCCTCAATGAAGGCGTCCGTCGTGGCCTGATCGCGCCGTCCAAGGGCGAGGTTCAAAACCAGCTTGGAGCGAAGCAATAGGCGTCACCGATGCTGTTGTCGTGCCTCAAACGAAAACTTGTGGGCTCCTTCTTCCGTATGTAACCCCAGATCTCATCGCACTGCACGTCCTTGACAGGGATGTTCACCCGCAGTTTGCCCATTGAGGCGTTCGCAGTTCTTTCCAGCGTGTTCCAGCATCGTTAGGACCGTCCGAGGCTCCGCGTCGCACAGGCGCGTAGATCGCACAGAATTGCCTTCCAAGAGGCAATGCAGGATGGAGACTACTACATCTTGTTTCAGGCGCACATCTTCGCCGAATGGCTTAGCGAGGGGTTCGGTGAACCGCTTACCGCACTGGCTGGCGTTTCTAGTATTGAAGTTCGGTGCGGCCCCTACCGGCCTTTACCATGTCGGTTTTGCAATTGTGGCAAGTCACTGTGAAATATCCTGTTGAGTTTCACAGCCAAAAGCCGCATACTGAGGTTGTCGGACTCGTGCGGCTTCGGCTGTGCGGGGTCTTTGCCCCGGCCGAGGTTAGCGCCTCTGCCGGGGTGTTATCGCTGATCTGGCGGCAGGTAAGGGATTTGAACCCCTGGACGGTGGGACGAGCACCGTCTGCCGGTTGTAAGCCGGCTGCGTTCAACCACTCTGCCAGCCCGCCACAGAAAACACAAATGGCCAGCAGTTCCAGTTTGGCGACTAGGGGCTGTTGGCCTTTTGTTTTCATACTCTATCTCTATTTTCATGATTTCCTGAATAGAAGTCAGGTGAAAAATTGCTTTACTTTCAGGATTTTCTGAATTACGATGAACATGTGGAAGTTCTACGACTTCTTGGACGTCCGTGGGATCAACCTCATCAGGCAATGGCTGGACACGTTGCCGGACAAGGCGTCCGCAAAGATCGATGCCCGGATATGGTATATGCGCGCCATGCCAATCTGGCCGGAACAGTATGTGAGCGCGCTAACAGGGTGGCCTGGTCTAATCGAGTTGCGAGTGGGATCTGCTGGAAACCAGTATCGTCCGCTAGGATTTTATCTCCCCAGGCGCGAGTTCGTCATCGTCTTGGGCGCAACCGAAAAAGGCAAACTACCGAAGAGGGTTTTACAGGTAGCCTATGACAACCGCAACATCGTCATCGCCGACAGGAATAGAATCCGAGAGCATGAGTTTAAGGCAGCAGCTGCTTCATAGCTTTCAAGCCAGCAAGGAATACCGGCATTCCTTTATTGAAGAATCCATCCGAATTGGATTGGCTGCACAGATCAGAGCAATCCGTGAAGAGCGGCAGTTGGACCCAAAAGCCTTCGCGGAGCAGCTAGGGAAGAAGGTCGCTTGGATTTACCGATTGGAAGATCCGAACGCGGCGGTTCCTACCGTCCCCTCACTGCTGGATGTGGCAAGGACGTTTGACGTTGATTTGCAGGTCCGGTTCAGGCCGTTCTCGGAACGGCTGGAAGAACTGAACAATCTCTCAGAAGAATCATTTTGTGTTCCTGGCTTCGACCATGAACTGTCGGAAGGGGCATTCGACAAGAAACAAAACGAAGCACAGGGAGCCATAGATGCTTATATCCGAGAGACTTCGCGTATGGCGCAAGCCGCCTTCGCTACTGTGCAAAGCAAAGTTGAAGGGTTCTCATTAAAACAGGGAGCCAAGGTTGTGTTTATCAATTCCAGCGGCCAGTGGCAAGGAGGGACTGAGAGGGGAAAGTCGATGGATATTGCATACACAGTTACCGGCACAGAACAATCGTGGGAACAGATTGAGAAACGGAGCACGGCTAATGGACGCTGAGGATTCAAGGACAACAACGCAAGATCCAGCCAACTTTGCGGGCATGGTTACGATACCATTCGCAACGGAATTTATTTATTCCAATGGATCAGCACTGGCCACTTCACCTATGGACGTGCGGATCACATTCGCGGAGATCCTTCCCGACCTCAGCGTTAAAGCCAAAGTCGGAATTGTCATGTCTCCAGAACACGCGGTCCAGTTAGTTATGAATCTCATGAATCAACTGGTTATGTTCGAGCACCGTTTGGGACACATTCGGAATCTAGAATGGCAATCTTTCAGAGCGAAGGCCGAAGCCGAAATGGGCGTGGCGGGAACCCCACCCGCCACGATGCCACCCTCTGTCGAGTAGGCATTTCCCAATTCTCGCGGCCCGATATTCCCGCTTATCCTCGCTATAGCCACAGTACGCGCGCGCGTGGCGATGTGGCAGAATGGGCAATACAGGCAAAGAAATGCTCAATTCCAGGCGGCGCTCGTTCGCGATCCCGATTTCGTTCGTTTTCATTGCAGGCAGCCTCTTGGCCGCGGCCCCGACCGACGGACCCAGGGCGACTTTCACAAAAGACGTCGCGCCGGTCTTGCAGCAGCATTGCCAGGCATGCCATCGTCCGGGAGAAGCCGCGCCTTTTTCGCTGCTCACATACCAGCAGGCGCGCCCCTGGGCCAAGGCGATGAAGGAAGCGGTTCTGCTGAAGAAGATGCCGCCGTGGTTCGCCGACGCGCACTACGGCAAGTTTGCGAACGACCGGTCGCTGCCGCAACACGATATAGACACCCTGGTTGCCTGGGCCGATGGCGGCGCGCCGGAAGGCGATGCCAGGGATCTGCCGCCGCAGCCCACCTATACGGAGGGCTGGTCCATCCCGAAGCCGGATGTGGTTTTCAAGTTTCCGCGGGCGTTCCAGATTCCGGCTGCGGGCACCCTCGAATATCAGAAAGTGATCGTGCCTTCCGGATTCACGGAAGACAAATGGGTGCAGTTTGCCGAAGCGCGGCCGGACGACCGAGCGCACATACACCACATGATTCTGTTTGTGCGCGAGCCGGGCTCGCATTGGCTGCGGAGCGAGCCGGCCGGCGTGTTCTTCGTGGCGCCGAAGGTAACGGACGACAGCACCGATACCAGCGCCTTACCTAGCGATTTCCTGGTGGGTTACGCGCCGGGACAACCGCCCGAGATGCTGGAGCCGGGGCAAGGCAAGCTGGTGAAGGCGGGTTCGGATTTCGTGATGGAGATTCATTACACCACGAACGGGAAACCCGGCACGGACCGCAGCAAGTTCGGCTTGGTGTTTGCTAAGGAACGGCCGCGGACGCGGGTGTTGACTCTTTCCGCCACCAACGGAAAATTCAAGATTCCGCCGGGGGACCCGAATTATCGCGTGGACGCGGAATTCGATGTGGGCGCCGACGTGAAGCTGGCCAGCCTGCATCCGCACATGCACGGGCGCGGCAAGGATTTCGAATACCGCATCGTGTATCCCACAGGCGAGACGCAAACGATTCTGCGGGTGCCCCGTTACGACTGGCATTGGCAGCTTTGGTATAACCTGACGGCGCCCCTGGTGCTGCCCAAAGGCACGCGCATCGAGTGTACGGCGCACTTCGACAACTCGCCGAACAATCCGGACAATGCGGATCCTAAGAAAGAAGTGACCTGGGGCGATCAAAGCTGGGACGAGATGATGGTGGGGTTTTTCAATCTGGAGTTTCCGGCCGGTATGCCGGTGGAAGCCATCCTGCAACATACGGTGGCCAGCAATTGAGGGGCAGACACTTCCCCGCCCTGGCCCTGGTCCTGGCTGCTGCTGCGCTCGCCATGATCGGAACGGCCCAAACCGCGCCGCAGGCGAGCGCGAAGAAGAAGCTGCTGGCCATTGGCGAAGAGAAGGGCTACCGGCACGAAGCCGTTTCGCATGCGCTGGCGACTATCGAACGCCTGGGCCACGAGAGCGGGCTTTGGGACACTACCATCCGCACCGACACGGAGGCGCTTACCAAGAAAAAGCTGGAGTACAACGCACCCAATCTGAATAGCTTCGATGCCGTGCTGTTTTACACGGGCGGCACGCTGGAAATGGACGATCAGAAGAAGGCGGATTTTCTGTCGTTCATTCACGACGACGGCAAGGGTTTCATCGGCGTGCACAGCGCCACTATTACGTTCACCCAATGGCCGGAATACGGAGAGATGATCGGCGGCTATTTCGACGAGCACCCCTGGGGCACGTTCAACGCGCCGATCGTGGTGGAAGATCCCGCGTTTCCGGGGATGGGCCAGTGGCCCGCTTCGTTCGTGCTGCGGGACGAGATCTACCAGATGCGAAATTATTCGCGCGACAAGCTGCGCGTGCTGCTGCGGCTGGATGCGGACAAGCTCGACCTGACCAACAAAAACGTGCACCGCACCGACCGCGATTTTGCCGTGGCGTGGGCCAAAATGTATGGCAACGGCAGAGTGTTCTATTCCACGCTGGGGCATCCTGTGGAGAATTGGGACCGCCCCGACATGCAGAAAATGTACGTGGAGGCGATCAAGTGGGCCATGAAGCTGGAAGACGGCGACGTGACGCCGCGGCCGTTGGGACGCCAGCCATGACGCGCCGGACGTTCGCCCGTATGGCTGCCGCCGGGGCCGCGGGAGTGCAATTGCGCGCGGCGGGCAAGCCGGGAACACTGAAGATCGGCATTGGGACTTACAGCTATCACGGTCTCTCGATGGAGGCTATGGTTGTCCAGTTGCGGTCCTTGGGCATCAACGAGATCGAGATGTCGCGCGGCGAGTTCATGCTGATGTCACATCCCGGCGAGGAGCGCTTCCGCGAAGCGAGGACCCTGTTCGACAACGCGGGGATTCGCTGCGTGTCGTATTACGCGGCTACCATCCACGACGAGCAGGAGCTGGACAGGGCGATCGGGTTTGCCAAGCTGCTGGGAGCCGGAAATATTACCGGCGATGCTACCGGCGGGCCGCTGCTGAAGCAGATCGACGAGAGGTGCACGCGGGCGGGGCTGAGCTTTGGTATCCACAATCACTTTTTCAAGACGAAGTTCGCCTATGAAAGCCCCGAAGATGTTCTGCGGGCACTGACTGGCTTGTCGAAGACGGTGGGCGCGACGGTGGATGTGGGCCAGTTCGCTTCGTGCGGATACGATACGGTGGATGCGGTGCGCAAACTCGGGCCTTATTTGAAGCTGGTGCATCTGAAAGATATCGCGGCGGCGGGCGCGGAAGAGAACGTTTTGATCGGACGGGGGATCGCTAAGATTCCAGAAGTGATGCGCGAGCTGCACAAGCTCAATTTCAGTGGACTGGTGGCGATTGAGTATGAGAAGGAGGGGCCCGTGGAGGAAGATATGCGGCAGGAGGTTGCGTTTGCCCGGAAGCTGGCTTGACGCAAGCCGGCGTGGACGCCGGCCGCAGGACTGGAGTCCTGCCCCACATGTGTTGCGACTTACAGTGTTATTGGCGATGGCGGTTCTGGCGTTCGGCGCGGAGGTGCATCCCATCCTTCCCATTGGCTCGGCCGCGCCGGACTTCGCGTTGCCCGGAGTCGACGGAAAAATACACAGGCTCGCCGATTATGCAGGCAGCCCGGTGCTGGCGATCGTCTTCACCTGCAACCATTGTCCCATTGCGCAGATGTACGAGCAGCGCATCATGCGCCTGTACGAGGATTATCGCGATAAGGGTGTCGCCGTGGTGGCCATCCAGCCGAATGCTCCGGAAGCTCTGCGCGTGGACGAACTGGATTCTTCGGATATGAGCGACACGCTGGATGAAATGAAGGTACGCGCGACGTACAAGCATCTTACCTATCCGTATCTCTACGACGGCGAAACCCAGTCAGTCGCGCGGGCCTACGGTCCACAGGCTACGCCGCACGTGTTCGTCTTCGACCGCGACCGCCGCTTGCGTTACGAGGGCCGCTTCGATAACAGCTACCGCGTGGAAATGGTGAAGACCCAGGATGCGCGCAATGCGATCGACGCGGTGTTGGCAGGCAGGCCGGTGGAGGTCACGCATACCGGGGTTTTCGGTTGCTCGACCAAGTGGAAAGAGAAAGAGGCCGAGCGACTGGAGGCCATGCGGAAGTTGGAACAGAAGCCAGTGAGCCTGGACTTGGCTACGGCTGACGATTTGGGGAAGCTCCGCGCCAACCCGGCGAAGAAGCTGACGCTGGTCAGTTTCTGGGACACGCGGTGCGACGCGTGCATCGCACAGTTCGCCGGCATTGAAACGACGTACCGGATGTATGGCGTGCGGGGTTTGAATCTGGTCACGGTGGCGGCGAACTCTGCGGATGCGCGGGCGGCGGTGCAGCAGGTGCTCGAAAAGCAGCATGCCACCAGCCGCAACCTGATGTTCGCAGCGGGTGACACGGCAGGCCTTCAGCACGCCTTCGATCCGGAATGGCATTCCGGCGTGCCGTATACGGTTTTGATTACCACCGACGGGAGAATTGTTTACCGGAAAAGCGGCGCGGTGGACATGCTGGAGTTGCGGCGGACGATCCTGGCGAATATCGAATGGGAATACGATGGGTTCAGGGAATACTGGGCGCGATAAAAAGGCAAATCCGCCGGGCACAGGAAGAACTCCCGCAGAGCCGGAAGCAACCGCCTGCCGCGCTTAAAAACCTATCTGTATGCCTGCAGCCCTTTTATGCGCTGGCTGCGCGCACGGTGCCGCGTTCCAAACTCCCCAACTGGGAGTTCAAATCCGCCAGCGCCTTTTGCATCATATTCCGGTATCGGGGGTTTTGGCTCGTTTCCAGTTCCCGAAGGACCCGGGTGCGAGAAAGATTCAAAGTTTCTCTCCTTCGGAGCAGTTCCAGCTCATGCGCCGGAATCTGTTCATCGAAAGGGGGACGGACCTGAGTCTCGGCCGCCTCAATCTGCGATTCGACCGATTTGCTTTCCCAACCTCTTGCCATACTTCCATTATACGGTGCGGAACAGCACCAGTGGTAGTGTTAAGTTTGGCGGACGGGCTGGACTGGTAATGGGCCTTTAGATTCAGCAGATTACCAATGAGGCGCTCAGCCGGTGGAATGCGGGCGCATGGCCCGCGCGATCAACCCGAGCCCACCCACCAGCATCACCAGCATGACGATGGTGTTGAACAAACTGGTCGGCTGAAAATAGATACGCATGTTGGCGAGCACGCCTGCCAGGATAAAAAGCGCACCGGCGGCGGTCAGCAGCCACCCGACCACGCTGCGGCCGTCCCGGAACAGCAAGCCGACGCCTATGAGCATCGGGATCAGCGTAATGCCGAAAGTGTTGGAGCCCCAGAAGTTCCAGTAGGAGCCGGCCACGATCACTTGATTGGTCAGCAGGTATGCGCCCACGCAGGTGAGCGCGAAGCCCAGCAGGAAGTCGCCGAGTCCGCCGGAGGTGCCGCCCACATCGCCGAAACGACGATCCGCCATAAGTTCGAGGATATCGCAAAATCCGGCGGGCGCGGACGATCACCATCGGGCGGCAGCCCTATGGCACCTGCCAGCCGCCATTTCACACGCGTTTCTGCTCCTGCCAGCCACGAAACTGAGAAGACATTTGGTCGATCACACGTCGAGAAATATAATCTGCACGTTCAAATTCTGTGACTTAGCCAATAGTCGCGATCGGGCCGCGAGAGCTCGGATGGTAGTCTCAAATCGTGAATGGAGTTTGCGGATGACAGAACATCAGGAGAACAGAGCGCGCATCGTAAGAAAAGCGATTGAGAGCATCGAGGCGAAGCTGGGATCGGGCGAGATGAAGCCGACGTTGGCGGACCTGGTCCGATTATTGCAGATCGAAAAGGAACTGAATGCCGACGAGCCGCGCGAAGTCAGGGTGCAATGGGTAGAACCGGACACGACGGGTTCATCAAACAAGACATAGGCTATAACAAGCTTCCTTCCCAAAAGGCTTTCCACGACTGCAAGTCGCGATTCAAGGGATTTTCAGGCCCCATCGCTTCCGGGAAAAGCCAGGCTTTGTGCCAGGAAGCCATCCGGCTTAGTTATTACAACCTGGGCCGGTTGGGTCTGATCGGCGCGCCGACTTACCCGATGTTACGCGATGCCACACAGACGACATTCTTTGAACTTTTGAATATCCAGGATATTCCGTACGAATACAACAAGGCCGAGAACATGCTTACGATGAAAGACTCCCGGTCGCGAATTATCTTCCGGCCGGTGGACGATTTCGAACGGCTGCGCGGCACTAACCTGGCATGGTTCGGACTGGATGAGCTGACTTACTCGCCGGAAGGCGCGTGGCTGCGACTGGAGGGCCGGCTGCGCGACCCGCAAGCCAACCGGCTTTGCGGTTTCGCCGCATGGACGCCGAAAGGCTACGACTGGGTCTATCGCAAATTCATCGCGGACCCGGTTGCGGGATACAGCGCCATCGTCGCGACGCCCAACGAGAATACGTACTTACTCGATAAGGTTCCGGATTTTTACGAAAGGCTGAAGAGTAGCTACGATGAAAACTTTTATCAACAGGAAGCGCTTGGGAAGTATCTGACCATGCAAGGCGGACTTGTGTATTGCGCCTTCAATCGCGCCGATCATGTAAAAAGCCTGCACGCAAACCCGAATTGCCCGCTGTGGTGGGCGCTCGATTTCAACGTGGACCCGATGTCTTCGGTAGTGGCACAAATCGACGGACGGACGGTTCTGGTGCTGGACGAATTCGCCCTGCGGCACGCCAGCACGCACGAAGCTTGCGAAGAGTTTGAAAAGCGGTTTCCCAATCACCGGAGCGGGGTGGTGATATACGGCGACGCATCCGGAAACAGCCAGCACACCACGGGCGCCTCGGATTACCAGATCGTGCGCGAGTACTTTCGGATGCACTACGGCGCGCGCTTTGCCTATAAGGTGCCCAAAGCCAACCCCAGCGTGCGCGAACGGATCATGCTGACTAACTCAAAACTGCGTTCGGCGGCCGGCGAGATACGGATGCTGGTGGACCCTAAGTGCAAAGAGTTGATCAAAGATTTCGAGCAGGTGTCGTACAAGGCGGACAGCAACGCCATCGACAAGGACAGGGATCGCCACAGGACCCATCTTTCGGACGCGCTGGGTTACCTGTTATGGCAGGAATGCAGACCGCAGCCGGCGATCGGCGACCACCAGGAGCGGCTGATTTGAGGACCAGATGGTGAACATCGACCGAGAGCATCCCGAGTACGCCGCCAAGAAAGCCATGTGGAAGAAGTACCGGGACCTTTACGCCGGCGGCGAGCAGATGCGGGAGACCGCCTTCGAGTATCTGGTAAGGCGGCATAAGGAGCCCAACGATATCTATGCCGAACGGCTGAGCCGGGTATTCTACGAGAACTATATCGGCTCGATTATCGACTGGTACGCGGCGACGCTCATGCGGCGCGAGGCGGCCTTGGTGTTCGATGGCAGCGACGACGCAGCCAAGGGCTTTTACAACACCTTCGCGGACGACTGCGACCTGAAGGGCACTTCCATGGCCGAGTTTTTCCGGCAGCGGATCGTGCAGACGCTGGTGCAGGGGCGGAGTTATATTGTGGTGGATTTTCCGCGCTCGCCTGTCTCGGTCAGTAACCGCGCCGAAGAGGACGCCGTGGGACGTTCGCGGGCCTATCTGGTGGATTACTCGCCGGAGGAACTGATCAACTGGAGTTACGACGACCGCGGGGGGCTGGACTGGGCCGTGATCCGGACCTCATCGCTGCGAAAGTCCAAAGTCACCGAGAGCGAGTGGGTTCGCGAGACCCGCTGGATCTATTACGACCGCCAGAATTACCAGGTCTATCAGCAACTGAAGAGCCAAGAAGTGCGGCTGGTCGACGAAGGACTGCACGGGTTGGCCGGCCAGAACCGGGTGCCGATTTTCTCGCTGCGCGTGACCGAAGGGCTGTGGTTGATGAACAAAGCGGCCTTGTTGCAACTGGAGCACTTCAACAAGTCGAACGCGTTGGCGTGGGCGCTGACCATGGGCTTGTTCGCCTCGCCGGTGATCTACTCCGACCGTGAGTGGAACCAGATCGTGGGCGATTCCTATTTTATCCAACTGGCTCCCGGCGACCGCTTCGGGTGGACTGAGCCGGAAGGCAAAGTCTATCAAATTGCCGCCGACAACCTGATCCAGCTCAAAGACGAGATATACCGAGTGAGCTATCTGATTACGCACGCGGCCGGGTCGGAGTCATCGAGCCAGCACCAATCGGGCGCCAGCAAGCAGCGGGATTTCAGCATCACGCAGGAAGTGTTACGGGCATATGGCGACGCCGTCAAGGAGACCATGAAGCAAGTTCTGCGCGCCATCGCGGCGGCGCGCCAGGACAATATTTCGATCGACGTTTCCGGGCTGGACGAGTTTGATATCGCCGATTTCAGCAATGAATTAGACGACGCCCGTAAGCTGCTTACCCTAGGAATCGAATCCGAAACGCTGAAGAAACAGGTCTTCAAGAAACTGGCGTTCAAGTTTCTATCGGATGTGCGGCAGGAGATCAAGACTCAGATTGCGCAGGAGATCGACGCACAGAGCTGAGGCGCGCGAAACAGAGAAGAGGGGGTTATGGAAGAGACAGACGTACAAGCGATTGTGAAACAGGCGATCCAGGAGTTTCTGCACGAGCAGCAGGCCAAGAGTGAACCGGCCTACAAGACGGAACTGGTAGAGGAACGCAAGCGCCGTGAGCAACTGGAGCGGCGGCTGAACGAAGTAGAGGAAGAGAGCAAGCGCAGCCGGCAGGCGGCGGAGCTGGCGGAGAGAGGCGCATCCATCCGGGCGGAGCTGCAACGGCTGGGGGTGGCGAAGGTCGACCTGGCATACCGGGCGGTGCACGAGGGCGTCTTTCGCACTGAGGACGGCCGGCTGCTGGCGCACAGCGACGACGGCGAAGTGCCGCTCAAAGAATACTTGAGTAACTTCGTAAGCGAGAATCCGGAGTTCCTGCCGGCCAGGATACCCGGAGGATCGGGCATTACCGGCGCGCACAAGGCGCCGCGGGAAAGTACCGAGAGCGTGGACATAGAGAACATCCGGCCGGGAATGAGTGCCGAACAAACGGAAAAGGTGCGGAAGGAGATTCTGCGCGTCGCTTCGCAGAACCTGCGCGGCATATAAGGTAAGACAGGCAGGAATGCCTGAATTCAACAGACAGGCAGAATGGCCTTGTCAACTTAGGAGAATGAATGGCGATAATTACATCGGCTAATGTGGCCAGCGCGATTGTGAAGCTGGTGGCGGCGGACGCTTTGCCCGCCTTGGTCGGGAACCTGGTGATGGGTAACCTGGTTAACCGCGATTACGAACCCGTATTGGCGCAGGCAGGGGATACAGTGAACATCCCGATCCCCCCGGTTCTGGTAGCCAACAACATAGCAGAAGGCGGAACGGTTCAAACGCAGAACCCGAATCTGGGGAACGCGCAGATTGTATTGAACACACACGCCGAAGCGACTTTTCAGATTCCGGATGTAACCAAAGTGCTGGCGGTTCCGGACTTATTGCAGGTTTACATGCAGCCGGCGGTGGTAGCCATCGCCGAAAGCATCGAGACAAGCCTGCTGAACCTGTTTGCCGGGTTTACGGCAAACACGCCGGTAGGTACGCCGGGGACGCCACTGGTGGAAGCGGTAATCGACCAGGCAGAGAGCGCTCTTTTCACGGCCAAGGTTCCGGCCTCCGAGCCGAAGTTCCTCGTGGTGGACGCGGCCACCTACTCCGCACTGCGGCAGATTGAACGCTTCAGCGAATTCCAGACCGCCGGCGAAGCCGGGCTGCGGGCCTTGATCGACGGCACGGTGGGGAAGATCAAAGACTTCTTCGTGATGCGGTCGCAGTTTATCGCGTACACCGGCAGTTCGCCCATGACCACCCACAATCTGGCTTTCACCAAGCCTGCGATCGGTCTGGTCATCCGGAGACTGCCGCAACCTTTGTATGGCACGGGCGCCGTGGCGCACTACGCGGAGATGGGAAACTTCGGCATGCGCGTAGTGATGAGCTACCAGCCGAATACGTTGGCTCAACAGTTCACGGTGGACGTGTTGTACGGTTGCGCGGTAATCCGCAACAACTTTGGCGTTCAGGTGAATTCATAAGGCACGAGTGGCGCCGCACCCGGGTGGACAAACAAACAAAGGGGCCGGGTACGCGCGGCCCCAAAAGAGATAACCATGGACTTACAAGTGTATTTCAAGAAGATTCGCGCGGTGGAAGAGAGCCTGAAAGATCCTTCCGCGGTGGTGGTCAGCCTAGAGACTCAGGATGGCGGACGAGAAGGAGTACGCACCGAGGTCCCGCGCCGAATCGCAGCCAGGATGATCGTAGAGGGCGCCGCGCGGCTGGCGACGGCTGACGAAGCACGCGAGTTCCGCGAACAAAACGCGGATGCTAAGCGGCAAGTGGACCAAATCGCGGCGGCGTCACGCATGCAATTCACCGTCATTTCGCCCACCGAGCTGCGCAAGCTGAAAGGCAGCGCTCAGCCGGGCAAGGATTAGGCCGCGGCGATGGCGCTATTCACCGATGGCATATCGACGATCCAGGACCTTATGGTTCAGGACTCGTCCGTGCTGGCCACGGCCCAGGCGGAGAACATCGATCTTAGCCAGAAACTGACGCTGGCGCAGCAGGAATTGGGGATCGAAGCGACCACCCTTCTGCAGCGCAGCAACACCTACGACTGGCAGTTCTGGCTGCAGCCGGACACGCAATTGAACAACATCGTGGTCACTCCGCCACTGCAGCTTTGGCACGTGTTCCAAACTCTGATGCTGGTCTATCAGGATGCGTACTTCAATCAACTGAACGATCGTTACAAGGGCAAGCGGGATCAATTTCAGCAACTCGCGAAGTGGGCCATGGACAAGCTAATTCAGACCGGCATCGGCATCGCTTCGGACCCGATCCCGCAGGCCCTTGCGCCACAACTGACGTCCATTCCCGGCGGTCTACCGGCAATGACTTACTGTGCCAGCGTGTCGTGGCTGAATGTGGAAGGCGAGGAGGGGCAGGCCAGTAATCCCAACACTCTTACCGTGGCGGCCGGGAATGCGCTCGTCGCCCAGCCCGTCAATCAGCCGGCGAATGCAACGGCCTGGAATGTTTACGTAGGCCTGTCGCCCACGGCCATGGCGCTCCAGAATACGACGGCATTGGCCCTGGACCAGGTCTGGGTCCAGGCAGGGCCTGTATCCACCTTGGGACAAGGGCCCGGGAGCGGACAGGCCCCGGACTATCTTCGCGCATTGCCGCGACTTCTTCAGAGAGGATAACAATGGCATGGGTAGGCAGCACGGTCACCGCACAAGTAGTCACTCTTCTGGTGGCGCCGCAAGGTCTGAACGCCTGCGTATCGACGCTGGCCCAGGCCGAGAGTGTCACTCTGCCGCTAGTCGGACTAAATCAGATTCTGGCGCAGAACGTCTCCGTTGAACTGGCGGAGCGCAGCACCGACGTGCAATATCCGATGGTGAGCGTATACTGCGAGAAAATCGTGAACCAGCTCAAGGAGAAGTTCCGGAACTTTTCCGGAAAGGCCGCGATGGCGATCGAAGTGCGAGTTTCACAGGACAGACTGGACGGGATTGAGGATCAACTTCAAAGCTATGTCGATGCAGTGACTCAGGTGCTGGACCAGAACAGGGGCGACTGGGGTGAAGGAATGTACTACGCCGGATGCTATGAAGCGGCCTTGGGCGCCGTGAAGCACGGCGGGCAAAACTTCCTCCAGGTGGGAAAAGTGAGCTTCGACGTAGGAGTGAGCGACTAGAGCTATGGCTTCATATATTTCTTCCAATGCCAACCGTTTCTACGCTGCATTGGAAAGCGCATACGGACAGACGCCGGCGATCGCGGCACAGAACCGGTTTCCGGCGGTGAAGCTGACTGCCAAGAACCAGTTGGAGACTGCCAACCGGCGGGACAAGACGGGCAGCCGCACGTTCGTGGGAATACCCACGGGATTACGGCGCAATACCACTTTCGACGTGACCACTTACATGACAAGCTGGGGGGGGCAGAGTGCAGGTCCGTCTTACGGGCCGCTTTTCCAGGCTGGCATGGGCGCCGCTCCGGCGATGTACGCGGGAGGCGCGGCCGCGGCGGGTTCGACCGGCACGTCGCTGGTCTTCGCGGCGCCGCACGGGCTGGTGGCGGGACAAGGCGTCTCATGCAACGGCGAGATCCGGTTTGTCACGGCGATCGCGAGCGCAGCGGCAGTACAGGTGAACGCTCCGTTCTCCAGTGCTCCGACCGCGGGAACGGAGGTCGCGCCCTGCATTTCTTATTTTCTGGCGACGGCTTTGCCAAGCGTCAGCATTTTCGACTATTGGGACCCCAGTACGGCCCTCCAGCGGATTCTTTGCGGGGCGGCCGTAAACAAGATGACTGTAACAATTAATGGCGACTTTCACACGTTCGAGTTTAACGGAATGGCGCAAGACCTGCTTGACAGTTCCAGTTTTACGGCAGGAGAGGGACAACTTACCGGCTTTCCCGTGGAGCCGGCCCTTGCCGCCTTCGACTATTCGATCGTCCCGGGTAACATGGGCGAGGCTTGGCTGGGTATCGCGCCCAGCAAATTCTATACAATCACCAGCGGGACGTTCCAGTTAGACAACGGCCTGGATATGCGATCCAAGGAATTTGGAACCAACCTTCCGCTGGCTATTGCGCCCGGTCCGCGAACGGTGACGGCGGCCTTCAGCCTGTACGAACTGGACGATACCGCCACACAAGGGTTGTACCAGGCGGCAAGGCAGCAGTCGCCGGTAAGCGTGATGTTTCAACTGGGACAGCAAACCGGCCAGGTGGTGGGTGTCTACATGATGAGCGTGGTGCCGGTAGTGCCTGAATTCGACGACAGTGACAACCTGCTGCAGTGGAAGTTCCAGGGATCGAAAGCGCAGGGGACCGCAGACAACGAAATCGTGGTGGCATTTGGATAGCCGGGTTGGTGGCCAGATGGAATATACTAGCTTCGAAACGATAGACTCAACGGTGGCGCGTGGCGTAAGTTATACGGTCGCCAAGATGTCATTTGGACGCCGCGTGGAGCTGATGCGCCGAATCCGCGAGTTAGCTGCGCGCAGGGAATTCGTCGATGCGGGCGACACTCCCGACGAAAAGATGGAAGCCGCGCTGCTGGCATCCGAGATCGATCGGGTCTATCTGCTCTGGGGCTTGAAGGAAGTCGCCGGTCTGGAGTTGGACGGGCTGCCGGCCACTCCGGAGTCATTGGCCGCCAGCGGGTCTGAAGAGCTCTTCCGCGAGGCTTTGGCAGCCGTCAAGCACCAGTGCGGGCTGTCGGAAGCCGAAAGAAAAAACTGATTGCCGCACTCCATTTTCAATTTTCCGACCAGGCTGGCTGGGAGTGCGGGGCTTGCCGTAAAGCCAGCCTGGAGATGAGGCGCAGGTGCGGCTGGATACCGCGGGCGCTGGCAACGCCCGAGCGCGTGGTGTGGGCCAGGAACAACGCGTCGACCACCGTTTGTCCAAAATCGTTTATCGCGGCGCAAAGTATGGCATGGCTCGAGGAGTATCTGGTGCGCCGCAAGTTAGGGCAAAGGGGGATCGACGGGCTGGGGGCCCGCGAGGTGGAAGCTTTTGTGACCTTGGAGCACGAGCTCGCACAGTTGAACGGCGGCGCCGGCGCTCGACGCCAAAGCAGCGGCCCTGCGCCAAAGGGGAGAAATGTCTAGTACGTCACAACAGACACTGCTAACAGCTTTCAACCAGGCGTCGGGCAGCCCCGCGGGCCAATCGGCCAGCCAATCGACAGCCATCGACCAGGGCCTTATCGACGCGCTGGCGCAATCCACTCAGGTGATCGATGCCCAGACGCAGGCTACCGCCGCTAACACCGACGCGCTGGCGAAGGGTAGCCAGTCTCAGGGTTCGAGCGCCGGCAAGGATGTTACAGATGCGCTCGGCACAGCCAGCAGTGTTCTGGGGGGCGGCCTTAGCATCATGCCGCTGGTATCTCTGTTTTCCAGTTTGTTTGGCGGGGGACAGTCCGCTCAAGCCGCGCCCCTCGTGCCTTTTGCGCTGCCCCCCTCGCTGAACCTGCAGTCCACCTCCGGTGGCCAGGACGTGAGTTATGGCGAGAATGGCTTGCCGCGCTCCGCGGGAAGCGGCGGGTCGAACGCGGGTCAGCAGATCACCGTGCAGGTACAAGCCATGGACAGCCAGTCCTTTCTCGACCATAGCGACGATATCGCGTCGGCAGTCAAGCAGGCGATGTTGAACATGAACTCCATCAACGACGTAGTCACGAGCCTTTGACACCATGTTTCCGACACTCAAGACCGGCGCGACGCTGCAATATCCCGCGCAGAAAACGATGCGTTTCAACACCGACACCATCCGTTTCCTGGACGGCACCGAACAGCGGTTTCGCGACAACCCTTCGGTGTTGCATCAATGGACCATCCAACTCGACCTGCTGGACGAATCCGAGCTCGCCGCATTAGATCAGTTCTTCGTAACCAACCAGGGCAGATTCGGGAGCTTCTCGTTCACCGATCCGTGGGACGGAACGGTGTATCCGAACTGTAGCCTGGCCGTCGACACATTCGGATTTCAACTGAGCGGCGAAATGCGGGGCAAAACCACGCTGACTGTTTGCGAAAACCGGACCTGACATGCTTTATTTTCCACAATTATCGTCTGGTGCAACAGGCCAGTTTCCGATCACCAGGGAACGCTTGGCGAGGACGGTGGTGAACCAGAGCGTACAGGACTACCAGGTGAAGCTGGCCGATCCCGGAGCGGCCATCATGCATTGGCACTTATCATTCGAAGAGATCAGCGATCAGGAACTGGCTGCGATCGAAGCTCTCTTTCAGGCCGTAGAGGGAAGTTTGACGCCGTTCACTTTTCTCGATCCCGTCGACAATCTGCTGGCGTGGAGTGAGCAGCAGAGTCAGCCGGTATGGCAAGCGGGCCCCTTATTGGCGCTGACAGGCGGCGTGTCCGATCCGATGGGGGGTACGGCAGCCTATGCGGTCGGTAACCTGACAGCCGCCACATTGACGCTGCTACAGTCGATCAACGGGCCTGCCTCCCTGGACTACTGTCTCAGCCTCTATGCGCGGAGCGACGACAGCACACAGTTGTGGCTGGTGCGCGGCTCCGAGTCGGACGCGCGAGCGATCGGCCCTCAGTGGAACCGGCTCGCCTCCGCCGGGCAGCTACAAGACACAGCCGATATCATCAGCTTCGGCATCGCGCTGGATCCCGGAACTACGGTGGACATCTTCGGAATCCAAGCGGAGGCGCAGACCACCGCCTCGCTTTACAAACAAACGGCGGAGACGGGCGGCGTGTACGCGAACGCGCGGTTTCAAACGGACACGCTAACGATTACTACTGTAGGCCCGGACCGCAATTCCTGCGAGCTGGATATCGTCAATGTTGAGTATCTATGACCTGAAGGAACTGGCGGTCACGGACACGCCGCTGCTGCTGTTCCAGTGCGTCCTGCAGAACGGGCAGGCCGAGTACTGGAGCACGCACCAGGTGACTTATGGCGGCAACACCTATGCGGCGCGCGTGATGAAGAACAACGTGTTCGCCGTGCAGACAGCCTCGGACCAGGGCGTGGACGTGATTCCGCGCGTGTCCCTGTCACTCGCCAACGCCGACTCTTACTTCTCGGAATTGGAGCGATCGGTAGGATGGAAGGGCGCCACGATGACGGTGACGTTCCTCTTTTACAACCTGCTGGAAGGCGCGCCGACATCCGATGCCGCGGTGTTATTTCAGGGCATTGTCAACCCACCCGATCAGAGCACCGAATCGCTGTTCCAGCTTTCCGCCGTGAACTGGATGAGCATGCAGAGAGTGCTGCTGCCGCCGGTGCGGATCCAGCGGCGGTGTCCCTGGCTGTTTCCGTCCAATGCACAGCAGCGGCTGGAAGCGGTCACTGGCGGCGCCAGCGGAGCTTACTCATTGCTCTACCCTTGCGGATATTCGCCCGATCAGGCCGGGGGGGTGGGCGCCATGGTGGGCGGCATCCCCTACACCACATGCGCATATACACGCCTCGATTGCGAAGCCCGCGGGATGTTTTCCGGGCCGATGCGGTTCGGCGGACTCGAATTCGTGCCTTCTTCCATTCAGGTGCGCAGCTACGGCGGCGCATGGCAGTACGCAGCCGTAAACGACAATATTGCAATCTACAACGACTTTGTCCCGTTGTTGTACGGTACCGCCTGGTATTATCCCCCCATCGTATTTTCACGAAACGACGGAAACCTGACGTATATGGAAGTGTTGCTCGGAATGGGTCCGATCCAGGACGTGCAGATGGTGCTGGTGAACCAGATCCAAATTCCCATCGGGCAAACTGGCACGAACATGGACGCGACAGGCTGGTACAACGTAGTCAGCCTCGGCAGCCGGAACGGTGCGTTCGATCCCAATTTTACGGACGCGGCGGGCAACCCGGCCGGCGATCCTTACGGCAGTATGGCGTACCTTTCGGTTGTGGTACCGAATCAGATCAGCAACGGTCAGTCACTGCCGACGGTGCAAGTTCTGGCGGATGGCTTGCAACTGCCGACCTACGCGGCCGATGGCACTTACCAGAGCACTGTGTTCACCGCCAATCCCGCATGGATTTTGCTGGATATTCTCCAACGAAGTGGATGGGGCCCTGCGAATATCGATCTGACGACATTCGCCGCAACGGCAGCGTATTGCGATCAGCAGATCCAGGCTCAGGATCTGAACGGAAACAACGTCACGATCCCGCGTTTTCAGTGCAACTTGTGTTTGCAGGACCAACGCAACGCGGCGGATACAATCCGCGGAATCCGGAACACCGCCAGGCTCCTATTCACGTACAGCGTAGGTGGCATGCTGCAGTTACAAGTGGAAAACACAATCGCGCTACAGCAACCAACGCAGCCGGCGTGGAGCAACAGCACCGAGCCGCTGAACGGAGGCTGGCCGGCTTATGAGTTCAGCGACGGATCGACAGGCACCGCGAACATCTTGCGCAAGGCCAACGGCGAGCCCAGCGTGCAGGTGTCGTCCCGAAGCATCGCCGACACACCGAACCAGGTGACCATTGAGTTTCAAGACGCCTTCAACGGGTATCAGCAGGACAGCCTGCTCACGGTCGATGTGAACGATACCCAGCTTACGGGCCAGGTAATTACCACCACGCTCATGGCGTTGGGGATTCCGAACTACGATCAGGCCGCGCGCATCTCTCAGTTCACCCTGGATAAGTCAATCGGTGGAAACACTTACATTACATTTGACACTAACGTGAAGGCGCTAGGCTTGCGGCCCGGCGACATCGTTACGGTCACCTATCTCAAAGAAGGCTTTGAACGGCAGCCCTTCCGCATAACCAAGATCGCGCCGGGCACGAACTATAGGATCACCACAATTACGGCGCAGGTGCAGCAGGACGAATGGTACTTGGATACCAACGGCCAGATACCGGGCGCGGCCGCCAGCTTGCAGCCCGGCTCAGGCGTAGGCGTGCCTCGTCCACTGCTAGGCAACATACTCGATGCCAACGGTAATCCGGAATACCAGATCGCGGAGAGCTCCAGCAACTCGAGCGATGGCGGCGTTGACGAAGAGCTGACGGTGGGGTTCCTTATGCCGTCTACGACCACAACGGGCGGCCCGGGTATGCCGCTGGTCAGCCTGGCCGCCACGATCGAGGCAGGCGGGACGCTGGCGGGCGGTCAGATACTCTATTACGCCGTGAGCGCGTTGGATTCGGCGGGAAACGAAAGCGTTTTATCGTTCATGATACTTGCCAGCATACCGCCCGGTTCTAACGCCAACAGCGTGACGTTGACGGGACTGAGTTTCGACACCAGTACCACAAGTTTCAACGTATACCGCGGGCCGAATCCCCAACAGATGGGCCGAATCGCATTCAGTCAGACGCTGGCCTCCAGTTTCACCGATACCGGGCTGACAGACCAGGTGTGGGTGCCGCCCGATCCGGCATTCGATCACGCCAACTTCTATTGGCGCACGGAATTGCAGCCGCCCTACGCCGCGACCATCGCAACCGCCAACACGGTCGGCAACGCAACCGCCGAAATGGGCGGCGTCAATTATGCCGGCACGATCGTCCGGATTCTCAGCGGTACCGGCGCGGACCAGGAGTACCCGATTGCATCGAACACCGCGACTATTCTTACGCTGACCGAACCGTGGGGTGTGCAACCGGATGCAACCAGCCAATTCGTCGTGGCGGAGGCGGCCTGGCATTTCGCGGCCACCGCCAAGACCAGCCCAGTTGAGTTTGAAATTCCCAATGAGACGGGTGTCACCCTGCACATACAGGGCAGAGGGGCAAACGTGAATAATCTGGAAGGGCCGCCGCTGCTATCGACACTGACCCGGTGGATGATAGGCGGCGGAGGGCTAGGAGACATGGCGGCCCCTCCCCTGCCCGTCTTCGGTCTCGGTACATCGTCGCTCGAAAGCGGCACCGTGGAACTAAGCGGGGTCTCTTTCCAGACACTCACGAACACTACCAGCGTAACGGCCGGCACGTTGACTATGTACTACTGGGACGAGCTGATCGGAAGCACGCCATACCTATTGTCCGCCCTGATGGCGGCCACCGACACCGTATTGAATCTGACGCCGGCCGGCAGCGCGGCGGCGGGTTCGTTCGTTCAAGTCGAGGCGGAAGTGATGCAAGTGGTGTCATCCGCAAACGGCGGGCTGCAATATCAGGTGACTCGCGGCATGCATGGCACAACGGCAGCGTCGCACGCCGCACAAATTGCGGTGTATCAGCTGTCGAGCACGGTCGCCGTAGCTCCTTTCCCGATGGACTTCTTTGGCAGTCCACTTAGCGGTAACTGGAGCTATCCGATGCCGCTGCCGAATGCGAAGGTGGCAAGCGCGGAATTGTTCGTCACAAATTCTAGAGGCAACAGCCCGACGGCCGCGATCAACCTGACACAGTCGGTGGACTATGGGATGCGGACGCTTTCCGGCGGACAGTACTCGTTCCAGGTGCAGGGATTTCTGGCGGTGGACAGCGACCCCGCGCCGAACGTGATCGTGGAAGCGGCGCATGCGGTGCAGGATGTGTATGCGATCGTGAAGCAGGCTCCCGTGGGGGGCCCCATACAAATTACCCTGAGCCAGAATGGTTCGCCCTACTGCACTCTTTCAATCCCCGCCGGCGCCATCATCTCGCCCAGTGTGGACGGCTTCGGGATGCCATTGCTGGCGCAGGCGCAACTTAGCTTAGCGATTACAGCGGTGGGACAAACCAGCCCAGGCTCCGACCTGACGGTAATCCTGCGGTTGTGACCAGCCGGCCAAACGCATGACCACGATTCAGAAGCTTACTCCTAACCAGGACTTGCAGTGCTACTTCTACGAGCCCTCCGCAGTGGCGGCACTTAGCGCGACGAGTCCGAATGGCTTCACCGTTTCCGGTTGCTGGCGCACCCAGTCCGACTGGGCCGTTGTCGAATGGAATCGCGACAACGTATTCGAGCATCCGTTATTCCGCAACCTTCCGGACAGCGATTTGAGCGGGCTGCAGCTCTCGTACCAGGAGACGCGCACCAACTGCATCGCGATCGATTCAGTGCTGTATCCCACCGTGGACTGGCCGTATCTGCGCGTATGGGCCGATCCGGGAACAGGCGAGCAAATCTATAAAATTCCGTTGCTAGCGAATGCGGCGCCGGTGACGGGAAGCTATACGCCGGCGGCGGCGACTTTCGCGCTGCAAGGGGCGGCAACGACCGGAGATTATATCGAGCTGGCCTGGGACGAAGAGCACTACACCTATCAACTCTACGGGACAGATACGCTGGCATCGGCTGCAGCGGCGTTGGCCAACAGCATCAACACGTTCTCCCAATCGATGCGGGCTTCACCCAATGGCGCTGCCATCACACTAACGCTCGCCAATGGCAGCACCGGCACGAACGGTAACCGGATTGGTGTTTATGGAAATGTCTATCGCGCGCCGCCCGGAACGCCCACCGAAACTTGGCAGCCCGGATGGCAGCTTCTCAGCGGCGGCGAATCGCCGGCCCAGTGGCAGGTTGCTCTGAACTTCAGTTCGATCAGCGGGTTGGATCCAACTGGCGCCACGGTGCCCGTACCCATGAATGCAGTGCGCAAGATGCGCTGGACCTGGGCGGCCGACCTGCAGCCAGGGAATTTCGCGCGCAGCGAGTTTGCGGTGGCGGTTTCAAACTGGATCGTTAGCGGCTCGAACCGCGCCTACCAGGTAGCGGGCCCGGGAAGCTGGCGCGTGGAAGACGACGATGTGGCCATCGTGTACACAGGCCAATGGACTACTGCTATCGGTAACTACTCGGGCGGATCGATCGGTTATGCAACCACGCCGGGCGCGAGTGTAAGCTACTCCTACCAATCGCCGCAAAACCATTTACTGAACCTCGGGACCCGAAGATTTGCCACCGCCGCCCAGCTATCCGTTCAGGTAGATCAGAATCCCGTACAGGTCTTGAGCGTCGCGCTGGCGGGTGAAGATGTCCTGGTGCGATGGGAATTGGGCGCCATGTCGGGTGGGACACAGCACACCGTAACAGTCACACACGCGGGCGCGGTAGGATCTACCTTCTATTTCGACTTCCTTGAAATTGCGATTCCGACCGGCGACATACCTTACTTCGTACCGGACCCGCAGACGACGCTGGCGACCGACTGGGACACGCTACACTCGCAGGCCCTGGCGCCCGAGCGGACCGCGTGGCTGATCCAGGCGTTGGGTTTCGCGGGAAGGGCGAATCACTATGCGGGCGCGTTGTGGTTTTACGAGTTGCTTTGCTCCGGGCAAGAGTACGCCACCGGGACGATCGCGTTTTCCGGCGCGTCGCAGTTCGGTAACACGACTCAGGTTTCGCTGGGGCCGACTGTTTTCACGCACCTGAACTTGATCGGCGATACAATCACAAGCCTGGCCCAGGCGTTCGCGCTACTCATCAATGAAGGGTCCACCGGCGTGTGGGCGCTGGCGAACGATGCGGTGCTCACGATCACCGCACGCATCATGGGCAGCGCCGGAGACGGACTGATCTTGTCCGTCGATGTCGGCGGCAGTACAACCCTACAGGCGCAATCAAGCGGAGCGCTGGCGGGCGGAGTGGATGGCGCCTGGCTTACAGACTTGACTGTCATACCGCGAATCAATCGCGCCGCGCGCGACTGGAGCCAGAGTTTCTACATGGCGCTCAACAGCTACGGCATCGAGGTGACAGCTTCGTTCAGCACGGAACTGGGAAATGGAGACCCATCGGCGTCCGCCGGCATCGCCCAGTGCTATCCGGATGGCAGCGCGACGCTGGTGAACACACCAGCTTTGCAGACGAATTTCTCGCCGGCGAGTTTGGCGTACTGGCAGCAGGTCTATCTCGATATGGCCAACGTAATGGCCGCGGCGGGCGTGCCGGCGTATCTGCAATTCGGCGAAGTGCAGTGGTGGTACTTCTGCCCGCCGGCGGATCCGGCCGATGGCAACTGGACGCCGATCCCTAATGGCGGCATGCCTTTCTATGACGCCTATACCACGGCCACGTTTCAATCGCAGTACGGGCGGCAAATGCACGTTTTTACGGACCCGAGCAACGACCCTACGCCATACCCGCAGGAATCCGCCTTTCTGCCCGGACTGATCGGCCAGTTCACTGCCGCGATCATGACCTTTGTGCGGCAGACATACGCGACTGCACAGTTCGAAGTGCTCTACCCGCCGGACACGAACAACGCTCCGTTGACCAGTGTGGTCAACTTGCCGGCGCAGTGGTCTCCAGCGAACTTCAACTGCTTCAAGACTGAAAACTTCACTTACACAGGCGACTACGATCTGAACGCGGCTGTTACTTCGATCGACCTACCGATTCAATTGGGCTTTGCGCGGGCTGATAGCGCGCATCTGGTGGGCATCGGCAATTACACGACACCGTGGGAAAAGGAGGCTCGTATCGCGAAGGCGATGCAACTGGAATCGGTGGTGCTGTTCGCACTGGACCAATGTTGCCTGATCGGCTATGGGCTGCCGCTCTTGCCCTCGCCCGGCCGGGGCCTGTTTATGGGGGACTGAATGCTGCCCTTCAACCCCAGGGCATCGGCGCGATCCTGCATGGCCTTCACGCAGACGGCGATGTGTTCGTCGAGTTCCAACCCCAACTCACGCGCACCATTCACAATGTCGTCGCGGCTCACGGAACGCGCGAACGCCTTGTCTTTCATCTTCCTGCGCACCGACGAAGCATCTACCTCGAAAACGCTGCGGTGCGGTTTGACATAGGATACGGCGGTGATGAAGCCGGCCAGTTCGTCGCACGCGAAGAGCGTCTGCTCCAGGGCAGACTCCCGCGACACGCCGGTAAAATCGGCATGCGAGAGGATCGCACGGCGGATCTCAGCGCTCACGCCACGCTCGGCTAGGATGGGTTCTCCCTTCGTGGGATGGTCCGGAAGCACCGGATGGACCTCCCAATCGAAATCGTGCAGCAGCGCGGTAACGGACCATTTCTCTTCGTCCTCGCCGAGTTTGCGCGCATAGGCAGTGACGCAAGCCTCCACCGCCAGCGCGTGCTTACGAAGGCCTTCCGATTTCGTGAATTCGTGGAGGATCTCCAGGGCTTGTTGCCGGTTCATTCCAACTATGATAGTACAGACTGTGGAGTGCGATTCATATGCCTATTCGCTTCACCTGCCTGTTACTCTGCGCGCTGGCTGCGGCGTCTCTCTGGGCGCAGCCCGCGTCATTGAAAGGACCCGGCGAGGATGCCACTTTTTACCTGTACGTAAACGAAGACCGCGTCGGCACGATCAAGGCCAAGTGGCTGCCGGGCGGCGCCTACCAGAACGATGCCACGATCTCGATGGCGGGTCAGAGCATGACCGTTACCACTTCTATCGCAGTGGACACGGATGGCCTCTGGAACCAAATCACCGCGTCCGCGCCGGCCGGCGCCACCACATGCGTGCGCGAAGGAGCCACCGCTCGCCGCACGGCGAAGGATAAGGCCACCACGATCGACATCAAACCAGGGGCGCGCCTTTTTGATAACTATGGCCCGGCATTGATGAGCCAGGCCGTACGCCTCTATGATCGCGCGAAGGGCGGCAAGCAACCATTCCCGCTGATTGTGGTGCCAGGCGCAGCCATAGAAGCGTCGCTCGAATTCAAGGACCAGGTAGAGCGCACTGTGGCGGGTAAGGATCTGACTTTCATCCGCTACACTTACTCCCTGGCGGGCATCGACATCACCCTCTGGACAGATGCCGACGGCCGGGTCTATCTCGGTGAAGTGCCTGTTCAGCATGCTGCCTATGTGCGCAAAGGGTATGAGGTGCTGCGCAAAGAGCCGGTTTCGGATCCGCTGCTCTCGCAGCCGAAGTTCGAGGTGAAGGTGGAAGCGAACACGATGATCGCGATGCGCGGTGGCGTGAAGCTGGCGACTGACATCTATTTGCCGCAGGCTGGCGGAAAAGCGCCGGTGATATTGATCCGCACTCCTTATAAGAAGGAGATGAGCGAGATACAGGGGCGGTATTACGCCCGCCGCGGCTACGCAGTTGCGATCCAAGACTGTCGCGGCCGCTTCGGATCGGAAGGCGTATGGGAGCCGTTCATCAACGAGCCGAAGGACGGTTACGACGCCATCGAGTGGCTGGCCGCACAGCCTTGGTCAAACGGTAAAGTCGGCATGATCGGCGGATCTTACGTCGGCTGGGTGCAGTGGTGGGCAGCCAGTGAGCGGCCGCCTCACCTGGTCACCATCATTCCGAACGTAGCGCCGCCGGACCCGTTCTACAACATCCCCTACGAGCACGGCGCCTTCTTTATCCTCGGCGCCATCTGGTGGGCGGACATCCTGGAATCCAATGCTACCGGCGACTTGTCGGGTGTGGCTCTCAGCAAGATCGGCGAAAAGAAGTACGGGCAGATGCTGCGCGCGCTGCCGGTGATCGACCTGGATAAAGCCGTGCTCGGCAAAGAAAATCCTTACTGGCGCAAGTGGATCGAGCATCCCGTGGATGACGATTGGTGGGCGCAAGCCGATTTCCTGAACAAGTTGAGGGATGTCAATATCCCGGCGTTCCACCAATCGGGCTGGTTCGATGGCGACGGCATCGGCACCAAGCTGAACTACCTGCAAATGAAAGAGTACGGACACGCCAACCAGAAACTCACTATCGGCCCGTGGGGGCACACCGACACCGCATCACGCAAGCTTGGCGACCGCGATTTCGGTCCGCAAGCCATTATCGACCTGCAACGGGATTATCTGCGCTGGTTCGATTACTGGCTGAAGGGCGTCGACAATGGGATCACGAAGGAGCCGTTAGTCAGTATCTACGTGATGGGCACTAACCAGTGGCTGCATGGTAACAGCTATCCGCTGCCGGAGACAAAGTTCAGGAAATTGTACTTCTCCGGCGCTGGTAAAGCGAACACGTCGAAGGGCGATGGGCGGCTCACGTTCGACGAGCCGCCCGCCGGCGCGCACCCGGACAAGTACCTGTACGACCCGGGCGATCCTACTCCCGACCCCAATTTCTTCGAAACGACCGAGGAGCAGGACAAAGAGGTCAGATCCGCCGACGAAAAAAAGACCGAGGCTGAGGCGCACCATGACAAGGTCACCTCCGCGCGGCAGGACATTCTGGTGTATCAAACGGAAACCCTGCGCGAGCCACTGACTTTCGCCGGCCCGGTTTCGGCTACCATTTACGCGTCTTCCTCGGCGCGAGACACCGATTGGTTCGTCACGCTGGTGGAAATCGAGAAGGACGGCAAGATCTTCACCCTGGGCACCGGCAAGCTGCGCGCGCGGTTCCGCAACAGCGTGCACAAACCGGAACCGCTCAAGCCCGGCCAGATCTACGAATACCAGCTCGACCTTTGGCAGACCGGCATCACGGTCCCGGCAGGCGACCGGCTGCAGGTCGAGGTCGCATCGGCGGTCTTTCCGATGTTCTCGCGCAACCTGAACACGGGCGGGCATAATGAGACGGAAACGAAGTTCGTGTCCGCCCGTCAGGTGGTTTACCACGACGAACAGCACCCGTCTCACGTGCTGCTGCCTGTTATACCGGCGGAGGATTTGGAGAAGTAGATCTCAGCACTGGCCCTCCATGCCGCACAGAGGCATTTCGCCGGCAGCGCACTTGGCGCCTGGCACGAACGCGAACTGGGCTTCTTCGGTCGAGCCTTTCAGCGCCGTGGTGGAGGATCTGCCGCCGGAGATGGCCTGCGCAACCTCGTCGAAGTAACCCGTGCCCACGAAGGTCTGATGCTTGATCGCGGAATAACCGTCTTGCTGGGCGCTAGAGAACTCCTGCTCCTGTAGCTTGGAGTAAGCCGACATACCGCTTGCAGCGTATTCTTTGGCTAACTGGAACATGCTCAAGTTCAGCGCGTGGAAGCCGGCCAAAGTTACAAACTGGAACTTATAGCCCATGGCCGCCAGCTCGCGCTGGAACTTCGCGATGGTGGCATCGTCCAGCTTCTTCTTCCAGTGGAACGAAGGCGAGCAGTTGTACGCAAGTAACTTGCCTGGATACCTGGCGTGGATGGCTTCGGCGAAGCGGCGCGCCTCGGCGAGGTTAGGCTCGGAAGTCTCGCACCAGAGCATATCGGCGTGGGGGGCATAGGCCAGCCCGCGGGCGATGGCCGCCTCGATGCCGCCGCGAAAACCGAAGAAGCCCTCGGGCGTCCGCATGCCAGTGAGGAAGGGCTTGTCGCGCTGGTCGATATCGCTCAGCAGCAGCCCGGCGCTATTGGCATCGGTGCGGGCGATCAGGATCGTGGGAACCCCCATGACGTCCGCGGCGAAGCGCGCAGCCACCAGCTTCTGCACGAACTCGGAAGCCGGCACCACCACTTTGCCTCCCATATGCCCGCACTTCTTGGCGGAAGCGAGTTGATCTTCGAAATGCACCGCGGCCGCGCCGGCCTCAATCATCGACTTCATCAGCTCGAAAGCGTTCAACGGTCCGCCAAAGCCGGCCTCCGCGTCAGCCACGATCGGGGCAAACCAATTGATCCCGTTGCGTCCAGCGGAGTGATGGATCTGGTCGGCTCGAGTGAATGCATTGTTGATCGCACGCACCAGCGTGGGGACGCTGTTCACCGGATACAAGCTCTGATCCGGATACATCTGACCCGACACATTCGCATCCCCGGCCACCTGCCAGCCGCTGACATAGATCGCCTTCAGCCCGGCCTGCACCTGTTGCACGGCCTGGTTGCCGGTCAGCGCTCCCAGCGCCGGGATGTATGGCTCAGTGCGGAGCAGATTCCACAGCTTCTCCGCGCCCATGCGTGCCAGGGTGTACTCGACCCGGATCGATCCGCTTAACCGCGCGACGTCCTCCGGCGTATACAACCGGGTAATTCCCTCCCAGCGCGCGGCAGTGCTCCAGTGACACAGAGTATCGTGGTGTGTCTTATCATACGTTCCGTTATTCAACATTCAAAATGCGTAGCCTCCACTTGCAGTAGATCGCGATTTCCGGAAAAAGTGAAATGGCGCGGGACGCACCGGACCACTGGTCCGAATCGGACTACCGGATTGTAGTGACTGCCCCGATGGAGCTAACCTGATATTGAGAGAGCCTATGACCAAAGCCCAACTGGACATTCAAGTCGCCGGCGCTGTCACCGAAGCCGACCGCAGTATCCTGACTCCCGAAGCGGTGAGCTTTCTGAGAGCGCTTTCGGGGAACTTCGAGGCGCGCCGCCAACAACTGCTCGCACAGCGGCACGAACGGCAGCAGGAGATCGACCGTGGTGAAATGCCACAGTTTCTGCCCCAGACTGCCTGGATCCGGGATACCGATTGGGTGGCAGCGCCCATCCCCGCCGATTTGTTGGACCGCCGCGTGGAGATTACCGGGCCGGTGGACCGCAAGATGATCATCAACGCCCTGAACTCGGGCGCCAGCGTGTTCATGGCCGATTTCGAAGATTCCAATTCGCCCACCTGGCGGAACAATCTGGACGGGCAGTTCAACTTGCGCGACGCGGTGAACGGCACGATCGGCTATGTGAGCCCGGAAGGCAAGCGCTACGAATTGGGCGAGCGCTCCGCGGTGTTGATGGTGCGGCCGCGCGGCTGGCATCTGGATGAGAAGCACTTCCTGGTGGACGGCCGGCCGATTTCCGGCAGCCTCTTCGATTTCGGGCTGTACTTCTTCCACAACGCCAAGGCCCTGATGGCCAAGGGGACCGGGCCGTATTTCTATTTGCCGAAGATGGAGAGCCATCTGGAAGCGCGCCTGTGGAACGATGTCTTCCATTTCGCGCAGCGGGAACTGGGCATTCCGCGCGGGACCATTCGCGCCACGGTGCTGATCGAAACCATATTGGCCGCGTTCGAGATGGACGAGATCGTCTACGAACTGCGGGAGCACTCCGCCGGGTTGAACTGCGGGCGGTGGGACTACATCTTCAGCTTCATCAAGAAATTCCGCAACCGGCCCGACTTCGTGCTGCCCAACCGCGCGCAGGTCACCATGGAGCGGCACTTCCTCAGCTCATATGTACACCTGCTGATTGAGACCTGTCACCGGCGCGGCGTACATGCCATGGGTGGGATGGCGGCGCAGATTCCCATCAAGAACGATCCCGCGGCGAACGAACAGGCGCTGGATAAGGTGCGGCAGGATAAGCTGCGCGAAGTCCGCGCGGGGCACGATGGCACCTGGGTAGCGCATCCTGGCCTGGTGCCCGTGGCGAAGGAAATCTTCGACAAGCACATGGCGGGTCCGAATCAGCTGCAGCATCGGCCGCAGATACAGGTGACCGCCGCGGACCTGTTGGAAGTGCCCGCCGGCGACATCACCGAAGCCGGGTTGCGCTGGAACATCGACGTAGGCATCCAATACCTGGAAGCGTGGATGCGCGGCAACGGCTGCGTCCCGATTTATAACCTGATGGAGGACGCCGCCACCGCCGAGATCTGCCGCGCGCAAGTCTGGCAATGGGTCAAGCACGGCGCCAAGCTGAACGACGGGCGTGCGGTGACTGTGGACCTGGTGAAGCGCACGATTGCGGATGTGGCCGAGAGTTTGCGCAACTCGATCGGCGGCGAACAACTCGCGCGCGCGGCGGGCATGTACGAGCAGATGATGACCAGCGGCGATTTTCCGGAGTTTCTGACGCTGGTAGCGTACGAGTATATCGATTGATATCGATTCACCATAGATTAACATCGATTAGCATTGCACGGCGGCTTTAGCCTTCGGAAGCTCATGTCGAATTCTCCTCCGGGTTTGGGATCAATCTCCATTACCGACTTCATCATAGACCCCGGGCGCCGGGAAACGAACCTATCATTACCTATCATGGAAGGCGCCGGGCCATAAGTGGTTTGGTTAGTGGCTAGTGACAGGTGGAACTTTATTATCGAAAGGTGTGACTGGCAATGGGCTCGGGCTGGCGCGGGTAGACTTCGCGCTTTTCAGATTTGTGCCCGCGCGCGATGTCGCTGGCTGGGCTGGCGTGAAGTTGCAAGCCTGGCGCCGCTGGGCGAGTCTAGGTAGTGTATGGTGTCTCTCGAAGAATTGCGCCAGGCCAAGCGCGCGGCCAGGCTAGCGATGGCAACGACCTGGACCTCCTCGTCGAGTGGGAGCCGGAGCGCAGCCTGCTGGACGTGGTGGGCCTCAAACAAGACCTTGAAGATCTGCTCGGGGTGACCGTGGACATCGGCTCCGAACGCGGCCTCCACTGGTTCATTCGTGACGAAGTCTTACGGGAAGCCGTACCCTTGTGAAGAGCGATCTGCTGTACCTACACCACATCCGGGAGCAGTGTGGGCGGGTGCACGATTGCGTCCAGCCGGTCTCGCCGGAACTACGGGAGGCGCTGACGCTGCCGTGGCGGCGGACCGCCGGCCTGCGCGATGTTTTGATTCACGATTGCCCCAATTTGGACTTGGAGCGCATTTGGCTGGTTGCCAGCCGCGATGTTCCGGAGTTACTTCGCGCGATTGATGGCTTCCTGCGTGAGCGGGGACTTGAGCCAGGATCGGGACCTTCGCGTCGCCCAATCGCAGGGTAGTCAAACCGAGTGGACCTGGATGTTCTGAGCTTCTCGAAAATCGAAACTGCCTTCGCGGAACATCTCTCGTTCCGCCCAGCGCTGAGCAATGACTATGGACGCCTCGATGGTCTTTCCGAGACCTACCTCGTCCGCGAGGATCACTCCTGGGAAAGTGGCGACTGGATCGCGAGGAGTGCCGCGTCCACCTGATTGGGGTTGAGATCCACCTTGGCTCCCGCGAGCGACGCGGGGAGCATCGTAGCATGGAGGCGCGCTGGGCACCCGTCGCGGGGCGGCCTCGAGGCCGCCGCAGGCTGCGAGCCTGCCCCACTGCGATAAACTGTAGGGACGTGACATCCAAGAGGACGACCCGCACTGCAGCGGCAGCGGCGAAGAGCGCATCCGCACCTGAAACGCCGCCTCTGCATTCGCCGCAACTCTACATCAACCGTGAGCTGAGTCTGCTGGCGTTCCAGTTCCGGGTGTTGGAGGAAGCGCAAGACGAACGGAACCCGCTGCTGGAGCGGGTCAAGTTTCTTTCCATAGTCGGCTCGAACACGGACGAGTTTTTCATGGTGCGGGTGGCCGGGCTGATCGACCAGGTGGATGCCGGAATTCTGGACGTGGGGCCCGACGGCATGCATCCGACCGCGCAGTTGGTGGCCGTGCGCCGCGAAGTGAAGAAACTGCTCGCGGAGGCGCACAAATGCCTGCACGACCAACTGCTGCCGGCGCTGGCCGATGCCGGCATTCAAATCCTGGATTACGCCGCCCTGAACGAGAGGCAACTGGCCGTCGCCGATGCGTATTTCCGCGAGACGGCCTTTCCAGTGCTGACGCCGCTGGCTTTCGATCCCGGCCGTCCTTTTCCGCACATCTCCAACCTGAGCCTGAACCTGGCCGTGCTGATCCGCGATAAAGACGGCGTTGAGCACTTCGCGCGCGTGAAGATCCCGGATTCGCTGCCGCAATTTATCCCGCTGAAGCGCCCGCGCAAAAAGATCCGCAAGCGGCCGCCCCGCGAGGAGACTTTCGTCTGGCTGGAGCAGGTGATCTCGGCCAACCTGCCCGCGCTGTTCCGGGGCATGGACGTGATCGAGGCGCATCCTTTCCACGTGACGCGCGACGCCGATATCGCCATCAAGGAACTGGAAGCCGAGGACCTGCTCGAGACCATCGAAGAAGGCGTGCGGCAGCGGCGCTTCGGCAGCGTGGTGCGGCTGATGGTCTCCGACGATATGCCGGGGCACATTCTCGACATACTGGTGAACAACCTGGAAATCGACGCCAGCCAGGTGTTCCGTGTGCGCGGTCCGCTGTCGCTCAGCCGCCTGATGCACCTTTACGCGCTCGACCGGTCGGATCTGAAGGACGCTCCCTTCATGCCCGCAGTGCCCAAGACGCTGGCGGCGGCCACCGCAGAGGAAGACATTTTCGCGCTGATCCGCCGGCAGAACATTCTGCTGCACCATCCTTTCGATTCCTTCCAGCCGGTGGTCGATTTCCTGAAGAAATCGGCCAGAGATCCGAACGTGCTGGCCATCAAGATGGTGTTGTACCGCATCGGCCGGAATTCGCCGGTGGTGGAAGCGCTACTGGAGGCCAACGAAGAAGGCAAGCAGGTGGCCGTGCTGGTGGAATTGAAAGCGCGCTTCGACGAAGAGAGCAACATCGAGTGGGCGCGCGCGCTGGAAAAAGAGGGCGTGCACGTGGTGTACGGCCTACTTGGGCTGAAGACGCATTGCAAGCTGCTGATGGTGGTGCGGCGGGAATCCGGCGCGATCCGCCGCTACCTGCACCTGGCCACGGGGAATTACAACGTAGTGACGGCGCACCTGTATACCGACATCGGCATGCTCACGTGCGACGACGTATTGGGCTCGGATGCGACCGACCTTTTCAACTATCTGACCGGGTACTCCGCCAAGACAGACTACCAGAAGCTGCTGGTTTCTCCGGTGAACCTGCGCGACCGCTTCGAGGCTATGATCAAGCGCGAGATCGCGCTGCAGGGCAAGGGCGAGAAGGGCCACCTGATCTTCAAGATGAACGCCCTGGTGGACCCGCACGTGATTCACCTGCTGTACCAGGCGTCGCAGGCCGGGGTGAGAGTGGATCTGCTGGTGCGCGGGATCTGTTGCCTGCGGCCGGGTATCGCGGGCGTCAGCGACAACATCCAGGTGATCAGCGTGGTGGGCCGCTTTCTGGAGCACAGCCGCATTTACTACTTCCGCAACGGGGGGCACGAAGAAATCTACCTGGGCAGCGCGGACCTGATGCCGCGCAACATCAATCGCAGGGTAGAGGTGTTGTTTCCGCTGGAAAGTTCCGACCTGATCCGGCACGTGCGCGACGAGATTCTGGCTGTCTATCTGAACGACACGGTCAAGGGCCGGCAAATGAAGAGCGACGGCTCTTATACGCGGCGGACGGTGGCGGGTAACAAGCGAACGGTGAATACTCAGGAATGGCTGTTGAAGCAGGCGGCGGCGGGGCAAAAGTGAATACCAGCAGGTGTCGAGACGAGTCTTGACACGGCACGCACGAGTGCGTGCGCCACCTCACGGCTGCTGCTGAGTCATGCAATGCAGCGTACCCAGGCCCCACACTAACTCGACGGCATTGATGCCAGTTACTTCGCGATCCGGGAACAGGCGGGCCAGCGTGTTCAGGGCGATTCGGTCGTTGGGGTCGTTAAAGGTGGGGACCAGCACCAGGCCGTTGGCGATGTAGAAATTCGCGTAGCTTGCCGGCAGGCGGCGGCCGTTGAAGATCAGCGGTGCGGGCATGGGTAGTTTTGCCACGCGCAAGAGCTGGTCGCGGAGGATGCGGAAGTTTTCGCGGAGTGGCTCGTAGTTTGGATCGGTGGGATCCGGTTCGCTGGCGATTACTACCGTATCGGTGTCGATGAAGCGGGCTAAGTCGTCCACGTGGCCGTGTGTGTCGTCTCCCGCGATGCCATTCCGCAGCCAGATTACCCGGCGCGCGCCGAGATAGTCTCGCAAGGCGCCCTCGATTTCGCGCCGAGTCAGTTGCGGATTGCGCGCCTGCACGGGACTTAGCAGACACTCTTCGGTTGTCAGCAGCAGCCCGCGGCCGTTGACATCGATGCTGCCACCTTCCAGCACCAGTCCCGGTTCCCATGCGCGCAGCTTCAGAGCGGCGGCCAACGTGGCGGGGATAGCGGCATCTTTGGACCAATCGTCGTACTTGGCCCAGGCGTTGAAGCGCCAGTTGGTGAGCGCCACTTCGCCGACGCCATTCCGGATGAACAGCGGGCAGTAGTCGCGCGTCCAGCTTCGGTTCGTCGGTGCATGGAAAAACTCGACTGCGGCCAGATTGGCGCCGGCCTTGTGCAGGATGCGGCGCGCGGCCTCCTCGGCGGGGCGATCGTTTATGAGGATGCGGACGCGCTCGACGCGCGCCAGCTTGCGCACAATTTCGGCGTAGACCCACGGAATGGGCGCAAAGCGGCCGGGCCAATCCTCGCGATTGTGCGGCCAGGCGATCCAGGTGGCCTGGTGGGGCTCCCATTCGGCCGGCATGCGGAAGCCCAAGGCGCGCGGAGTATCGGGCATCAGTCGATGACGCGCTGCGTGATGGGGCCGTACGCGTCGATGCGCCGGTCGCGCAGGAAAGGCCAGTTGCGGCGCACCTCTTCGATGCGGCGCGGGTCGCATTCCGCGATCAGGATTTCCTCGCGATCATGCAGGGCTTGGGCGATGATCTGGCCGAATGGATCGGCCACGAACGAGGCTCCCCAAAATTCCAAGCCATGCTGCGGCGGGCCTTCGTAGCCCACGCGATTCACGGCCGCGACGTAGATGCCGTTGGCGATGGCGTGCGCGCGCTGGATGGTGCGCCAGGCCTCGTACTGCGCGGCGCCGAATTCCGCCTTTTCCGCCGGGTGCCAGCCGATGGCGGTGGGGTAGAAGATCACCTGCGCGCCGGAAAGGGCGGCCAGGCGCGCGGCTTCCGGATACCACTGGTCCCAGCAGACCAGCGCGGCGATGCGGCCGAAGCGCGTGTCGAAACTGCGAAATCCCAGGTCGCCCGGAGTGAAGTAATACTTTTCCAAAAAGAGCGGGTCGTCGGGGATGTGCATCTTGCGATAGATGCCCGCGAGGGAGCCGTCGGCGTCGATGACGGCGGCGGTATTGTGATAGACGCCTGCCGTGCGCCGCTCGAACAGCGGCCCGACGATGACCACGCCGAGCTCGGCGGCGAGGCGGCAAAGCGCTTCGGTAGAAGGACCGGGGATGGACTCGGCCAGGTCGAAGAGGGCGGGGTTCTCTTCGCGGCAAAAATACTGCGAGCGGAAGAGCTCCTGGAGACAGACGATCTGCGCCCCTTGGGCGGCAGCTTCGCGGATGCGCCATTCGGCTTTGGCGAGGTTTTCGTTGGGGTCCAGGGAGCAGGCCATCTGGATGAGGCCGATTCGGAATTTGGCGGCGTGCACCTTTATATTTTGGCAGAGTGGGGGCGGTGCGCGTGGGAATTGGGTTCGATTCGCAAAATGCGGTGGCGGGTGGCTGGCGGCGGCTGCTACGTTGCGGGCGCCGGCTATAGGGCCCGGTTTCATGTTGCATCGCGTTACATTTGATGCGGTCGGAAGCGGCGAGTTGGCGCGAATCGGTTCCGGCTGCGGTTCAGATTGTCAAAGAGCGTGGGTGGTCCCGACAGAGCACCTTGCGGCGAGTCCGGGGAGCGTTTGAGGGCGTGGATATGGCGTGTATATTTCGTGGCCCGAGACAAGAGTAGCACGCGGTTTAGCGGAGTCGCGGGATTGCAGGCATGATTAGTGATTGTTTTTAGTCGATTAGAGGATATCGAACTTGTGTGATCGGTGGGACGCCGACTGGGAGGCCTCGTCTAAGTCTGCCCGGAATGAGACCGTCGGGGCGATGGGCGGAAGCCTATCTGACTTCCGCGACGCTGCCCCTCTGATAGTAAACTGGTGTTGAGGGCAACCGGCCCAACGGTATCCGGCGTGAATCTTGGCGACGAAGTGATCGTGAAGGACCCCGACGTTCTCGGGGGCACCCCAGTCTTCCGCGGCACGCGTGTTCCTTTTCAGGCGCTATTGGACTACTTGGAAGGCGGGCAGACCCTGGGCGAGTTCATCGACGACTTCCCCACCGTGACCAGTGAGGCCGCGATCTCCGCGTTGGAGCTTGCCAAGTCTGTACTGGTCGGCCAGCTTGGATGAAAGTTCTCCTCGACGAGCCGTTTAAACCCCTATCACGAGCTTTTCAAACTCCTCTAACAGCCTGAGGTGCGCATCGGTCTGAAATGGAGCCTCGGAATAGTAGCGATGTTCGGAGAAGGGCCGGCCCAATTGTCTCTCAATCTTGACTGCTCTGTGCAGACCAGCGTCATTCGGCTCAGACCAGAAAGCGATGGTGCCGACACCGAAGCTTTGCGATTGACCGCTGACGGGAATTGACGAAAGCTTTTCAGCGAAGGCGGCAAGCGCTGGATTCAGCGATTCTAGCTTCAGGTCAGAACGGACTATAAGTTCGCTGAGATACATCTTCTTCCGGACGGTCTCTGTGTCATAGGGCAGGCTGAATTCCTCCGCGGCAGACTTTAGCAGATCTTCGGCAAAACGGTCTGCATCGAAAGTAGATGAGGTTGTGTCCACTACAATCCCGTCGTCGTAAATTGTTAGCGACCTAATCTCGACATCCTGAAAGTGGCCACGTCCAAAAACCAAGCCCCCGGATGCCTGCTGCGCGCTCTGCTGTTGCACTGGAGCGGTCGTTGGGGGCTGTTTGGGTACAGGGTCGTCTGGATCAGGGCCTTCTGGGAAGCCGTATGCCTCCATAATCCAATGCACCAAATCACCCATGAGGTCTTTTCCTTTGGGGTTCAGATCGCGAATATCAAATAGCCAAATTGAGCGTGCTAACTTTACGTGCAGGATTTTCACTGTGGCCTCTGTACGTCAAATACGGACGCGTCGTTTTGTGCCCAGCATAGATTTTGGAGGCTGTCTCGGCTGGTCCCCTCAAGCTGGCCAGCGCTGCCCACCTGCTGCAATGCTATTGATGCACGCGTCCCACCGGTCCAAAGAGGCCCCAATGGATTCAGCGTGTTGCCGGGCAGGCGCCGCGATGTGAACTGCCGCAGTGGATCTGGCATCTTCGCGAGGTGCCCCTCTGGACCCGCTCCAACCCCCATCGTCTGAGCAAAGACACCTTCTTTTTCTTCGGATTCAAAATTAGGGATCGCCAGCGCCGCGGCTGTTAGGCCGCTTATCTTTCGTGGCGTGCCACTTACCCAGTCAATTAATTCGCTGAAGGGCACAAAACGAGCAATCAATGCGACATCCATCGCCGCGGCTAGTCGTTTCAAGGTCGTGAGTGTCTGCCTTCCGTACTCCGGAGATTCCAGCCGCGAGATTGCGTTTTGATTCATCCCAACTTCACGTGCGAGCCGCTCTTGACTCCAACCCAACTTGTCTCTGGTCGCGCGAAGCTGATGAGCCATCGCTTTCGCCAAATTAGACTCTACGAACCGCTGGCGGGTGGCCTTATCACGCCGCAGCCTCCGCACGAGAGCCTCTCTAGAATTTAAATTCATAAATGGTCGCCTCCCGACTCCGCAACCTTCTTAACCGATCAATCGCTTCTTTCTTGCCCTTCCGGTCGTTATCGACTTTCTTGTTTTTGCCAATCAGAAACGTGAAGGAATAGCGTTTCCTTTCCGGCCAGAATGCACCGTAGATGCGGTACACCCGTTGTACGTGCAAGACATTTACCTTGAACCTGACCTCAGAGATATCGTGGTCGAGAATTTCAAACGCCGGGCTGCACCAAAGATGCCGCGGCAGATGTTGGAGGTACGCGAGCACGTCCCTCGCTTCATCTTTTTCGTCCTCTGAGAGGGCGTCGAACCACTCCTGGACATCGGACCTGCGATTCGGTGTCATGTACCCGTAAAAAACCCATTTTATCGATCCGTCCATAGAATATCACAAAAAGTGGCTAAACCAAAATAATTATACCAGGACCCATGGCACCATCATATTTTGGATGTGTAGTGGGGCTAGATCATTGAATCTAAAACGCTAACGGCGTACTAAAGACGTCCATCGGTCGTTTAATAGTCCACGCAGAGCCTTTGTAAGCGGGCACGCAGCGCCGATCTTGGTGTGTGGCAGCTTTCCACCGTCCGAGAAGACTGGCTTGACTTGCAGCAAACATTTCCGTCTTCGGCCACCGCGGGTCGATATGTACTTTTATACCGGTCAATCTGTGCCTCCCCGCGGCTTTCAAGGTAAGTGACTTAGATTCAAACAGATTGG
>Ga0302325_10003147_pt1 | contig 39294 bp, 27 predicted proteins | sample Palsa_T0_2_FD_201948 | JGI IMG/M metagenome (GOLD analysis project Ga0302325, IMG submission 201948) | Peat permafrost microbial communities from Stordalen Mire near Abisko, Sweden - Palsa_T0_2 | ecosystem: Environmental > Terrestrial > Soil > Palsa > Peat permafrost | place: Sweden: Abisko...
GCAAAGTTTCCATATCCAAGGGCAGACGCAGACCGCTTACCAAGACATCGCCAAGAGGTTCGGCGTCGAGGCCGCTTTCGACGTGGGCCTACGACAGGTGCCGGTGCGATTTGACGTGCAAGATGCGGACTTCGCCACGGTGATGAGAATCATGAGCGAAGCCACCGGAACGTTCTGGCGGCCGCTGACGAATCATCTGTTTTTCGTCGCGCAGGATACGGCGCAGAAGCGAAAAGATTACGATGTGTCCATCGTGCGAACCGTGTTGCTCCCCAATTCCGAAACACCTGAAGAAATGACCGAACTCACCAGACTGATCCGGGAAGTTGCCGGAATCACGCGCACGGACTTGGATAGCAAGAGCCGCACGATTACGATGCGAGCGCCGCCGCAAGCCATGGCCGTCGCGACGGGAATTATTGACGAACTGGAGAGGCCCGTCCCGGAATTGGTGCTCGAAATCGAAGTACTCGAGATCGACAAGAATCGCGAGCGAGATTTGGGAATCGTGGGCCCGCAGACCGCCCAGATATATTCGATTCCGTCGGAGGTGGCGCGGGAATTAACCGACGGCACCACGTCCATTACGACCGTCATCACCCAGATATTCGGTACCTCCACCTTGCCGGCGTTCCTGGCGTTTGGAGGCGGTATTACGACTTATCTTTACACGCTGCCCAACGTCGCGCTGAACTTTTCGGACTTCCTGTCAACGGTACGCTCCGGGCGAAAAATGCTTCTGCGAGCGGAGGATGGGCGACCGGCGACATTTTTTCTCGGAGAACGTTATCCGGTCTCGCTCGCGCAATATTCTTCAAGCCTGGGAAGCAGCGCTGAGACGAGCATCGTGGGCGGGGCCTCGCCATCCAATCTGTCTATTTCGTTCCTGACAACGGGCGCAAATCCGGATTACGTCGCCACCGCCGACTTAAACGGAGATGGGTTTCAAGACTTGATCGTGGCGAACTTCACCGACGGAACGCTTTCCATCTTTCTCGGCGTGGGCGACGGAACGTTCAATTTGCCCACGACGGTCGCGGTAGGCGCCGGTCCCGTGTGGATCGCCACCGGGAACTTCCATCAAAACATCAGCACCGACCCATCCACGAACGTGGACATTGTCGTGGCGAACCAAAACGCTAAATCACTGAGCATCCTGCTGGGCAATGGCGACGGAACATTTCAGGCGCCTACGACGGTGGCGACCGGGAATCTGCCGAGCTCGATCGCGGTAGCCGATTTCAACAACGACGGAATATCCGATTTGGCGGTGGTGAATCAGGGCGACAACACGATCGGCATTTACCTTGGCAAGGGAGATGGGACGTTCAGCACGCCGACACTGATCGCAACTGGCGCGAAACCAACTTCGATCGTGGCTGCAGCCTTCGATTCGAGTTCCAATGCGCTCATCGATCTGGCCATCACAAATTCGAGTGATAACACCTTGGAGGTCTTTCTCGGCCGAGGAGACGGCACATTCTTCAGCGGCATCGCTTACGCGACCGGGGTTACACCCGTGTACGTAGCGTCGGCCGATGTGAACGGGGACGAGATCCTCGATCTGGTGGTCGCCGACAGCGGGACGGCCGCGCTCAGCAACAATTCCGTGATCAACAGCGTTTCCGTTTTCTTAGGCAACGGCAACGGCACTTTCGGCACGGCGACGGCGCCGCGATTCGACTACGCGGCCGGAACAAATCCAACGTCGATCGCGATTGCCGATTTCAACGAGGACGGGCTGCCCGACATGGCGGTGACCGCGCAAGGCGATAACTCCCTGGCCGTCTTGATCGGCACGGGCGGCGGGACGTTTGCGTCGCCGCTCGAACTTCCGTTGCAGACGAGTCCTAATTCGGCGGCGACCGCCGATTTTAACGGCGACGGTTTGCCGGACGTGGCAGTCTCGAACTTTGGATCGAATTCCGCAGCGATCGTTCTGGATTCCGCGGCGTTATTCGGGGCTTCCACCGGGGGGGAGGGTACCCAGTTCCCGAACGCGGAGTACATCGATATCGGGCTTAAGGTGAAGGCCACTCCCCGGCTGCACGGGAACGACGAAGTCTCACTGCAACTCGAGTACACGCTGAGCAGCCTGGCGGGCCAGAGCATCAATAACATACCGGTGGTGGACAACCAAGAGATCCATCAGACCGTGAGGATGAGGATTGACGAGACTGCGGTGGTGGCGGGGTACACCTCTCCGCAGGTGACAACGTCGGTGAACGGCGAGCCAGGGGTCAGTCAGATTCCCATCGCCGGCGCCGCTACCGACACGCAAACTCAATACACCCAGATGGTGATCATGATCACGCCGCGACTGGTGGAGTTCACGTCGCACAAGGACCACGTGATCTATGCGGGAAGGGGCCAACTGCAAGGAAGTGGAGCGCTGGGCCCCACGATTCAGGAGCGCCGCGGGCAGTTTGGGACCCAGCCTGAACCGCCGCCGCAGCAGCAGGCTCCGCCGCCACAGCCGTCTGCGCAACCCGAGCAGCCAGGGGGCGCGGCACCGTCGCAACAGGCGCTGCCAGCGCAAGAACCCGCGCCCCAGGCCCAACCACAGGCGCAACCCCAACCGAATAATCCACCGGCGACAGCGCCGAATCCGCCGGAGTAAAACCGGGCGCCATCGGCGCCGCGACGCGCGAAATTATGTGGCGATTAGACGAGTGCGCCTTCCATTGTTTTCAATGACTTACGTGGCATTCTAATCGTGAGGCATTGCCGATTAGAATTTTGCAATTCTAGCCGCGCCAGCCTAGGGAATAGCTTCGAGGACGAGGACGGGCTGGTAGGTGCGGGGGACGACGGGCTCGGCAATGGCGATCAATCGACCTTGCTGGCTGAAGACGCGGAGGCGGGACGGCTTCCATTCGCCGGAATCGAGTTCGGTGGTAGCTCCCTGCGCCGCGGCGCGGCGCCCGGGCTGAATCTGCGCGAGCGAAAGATTGAACTTCGCGCCGTGCCGGATGCGCCGTTCGATGATCGGCAGCACCGTCGCGCTGGGGAGATCGAGCAGCACATTTTCCAGGCGAAGGACGTGATCCTGCAGATTGCCTGCTTTGGCGTCACGGTCCAGATCTTCGAGGGTGACGGCCTGATCGAGGGTGAATTCGCCGACGGCCGTCCGCGTAATTTCCGAAAGATGCGCACCCGCGCCGTGCAGCCTGCCTAGATCGAGAGCCAGAGAACGTATGTAGGTTCCGGCGCCACACTCGATATCGAATCGCGCCGTGGAACCCTCGACGCCGGTCAGTTTCAATTCAAAGACCTCTACTTCGGAGGGTTCAAGATTCACGGGCTTGTTCTTCCGCGCCAGTTGATGCGCCGAACGTCCGTGAATTTTCTTGGCCGAATACGACGGAGGGATCTGCTGGATTTTCCCGAGGAATTGCAGGGCATGCGCGGCGATTTCTTCGGCGTTGAGTGTGGGGGCAGAATCGGGCCCGAGCGCTTCGCCATCCGCGTCGTAGGTGTCGGTTTCGAATCCGAAACGCATGGCGCAGGTGTAGCGCTTGCGGCGGCCCGCATAAAAACGCGCGAGGCGCGTGGCGCGGCCCAAGGCGAGCACCAAGACGCCGGTGGCGAGCGGGTCGAGAGTGCCGAGGTGACCGATGCCGCGAAAACCGACGATGCGGCGCACGGATTCGACGACATCGTGCGAGGTTTTGCCGGGAGGTTTGTTAACGACAATGATCCCGTCGAAGGGGGGCGGTTTGGGTGGACGAGGCATAATTTATTGGATTTTGATAAAGGCCGGTTCAGCGACGTGATATCGCAGGAATGGATCGAAATCCATGCGATGCGCGGAAAAAGAACGATTGCCGGAGCCTAGGGAGCCTCCGAGGTTTTTGCTTTGCGCAGCAGGCTTTCGATGCGGTTGCCGATTTCTTCGGACTGGTCGAGCATGAAAATTACGTCGGGGGCGCGGCGCAAATGGAGGCGGTCGACCAGCTCGTGGCGCACAAAGCCGCGGGCGGCCTGCAAGCCAGCGAGCGTGCTGGCGCGTTCGGCCTCGTCGCCGGCGAGGCTCACAAAAATGCGGATGGTGCGCATTCCCGCGCCCATGCGCACTTCGGTGACGATTACGGGCGCGGAGAGGCGCGGGTCCTTCAGTTCACCGGCGAGCATCAGGCTGACTTCGTTGCGAACTTCCTCAGCGATACGTTCGGGGCGATGCCCGGCGTGATGTGTTTGAGACTTCATGATTCTTCCCCGTCGTCGAAATAATCAATTTGCCGCGAGACCAAATCGCGGCCGAGCACGCGTTCGGATTCGGCGGCGATATCGGCGAGCGATTTTTCGAGGTGGCCGGAATCGCCGGAAATCGAAACGACGCCCACGCGCGAACGCTGCCAGGTTTCCTGGAACGCCAACTCGGCGACCGCGACGTTGTAATGGGCGCGCAGACGGTCTTTCAAGCTGCGAAGCACCTGTCGCTTGTCTTTGAGAGACTGCGCATCAAGGATGTGAATTTCCAGGGTGAGGAGGCCGATAGGCATTTCCGTCCCAGCAACGCGAGCGACGAAGGACTACTCAATTTACAGACGACCGAACGCGCTAGGCCTCGGCGCGTTCCGGCTGGCGCTGGGTGCGGATCGACGGAGCGCCCATGTCCGGCGCGGCGCTTTTCTCGATGGTGAAACATTCGAGAAGGTCGCCAACTTTTACGTCGGCAAAATTGGCGATGCCCACGCCGCACTCAAACCCCGTACGGACTTCCTTGACATCTTCCTTGAAACGCTTCAGGGAGTTAATGCGGCCGGTGAAGACAACCGCAGCCTCGCGGATGACGCGAACTTCGGCGTCGCGTTTCATGATGCCCTCGAGAACCGAGCAGCCCGCGATAGCGCCCACGCCCTTGACGCGGAAGGTGTCGCGAACCTGGGCGCGTCCGAGATGATGTTCCTTGATGATAGGCGAGAGCAAGCCCTGCATGGCTTTGGTCAGTTCGTCGAGCAATTCGTAAATGATGGTGTAGTTGCGAATGTCCACGTTTTCGCGCTGAGCAAGTTCGGCGGCCTTGCGTTCGGGCTTCACGTTGAAGGCCACGATGACCGCGCCCGAGGTGGAGGCGAGCAAAACGTCCGATTCATTCACGGCACCGACGCTGGCGTGCAGAACTTTCAGTTTCACCAGGTCGGTCGAAAGCCTGGGCAGCATTTCGTTAAGAACTTCGACGGAACCCTGCACGTCGGCCTTCACGACGACCGGCAACTCCTTCACTTCGCCGGCGCGCAATTGCTCGTGCAACTGATCGAGAGTCAAGCGGCCGCTGGCGGATTTGGCGAGCGACGCATCGCGCTGTTTGCCCTGACGGTATTCGACGATGTGGCGGGCCTTGGCTTCGTCCGCAACCTGGAATTGGTCGCCCGCATCGGGCACGCCTTGCAAACCGAGAACTTCGACCGGAGTGGACGGCCCGGCCTGCTTAATGGCAGCGCCGTGATCGTCAAACATGGCGCGAACTTTTCCGTAAACGGCTCCGACGATGAAGACGTCGCCGACATGCAGGGTGCCGTTCTGCACGAGGACGGTTGCAACGGGCCCACGGCCCTTGTCCACGCGCGATTCGAGAACCGTGCCGCTGGCGGGAATTCCAGGATCGGCTTTCAGTTCACGCAAATCACCGACGAGCAAAATCATTTCGAGCAACTTTTCGATATTCGTTCTGGCCTTGGCCGAAACTTCGACCATGACGGTATCGCCGCCCCATTCTTCGGGCATCAGACCCTTGTCGCTGAGCTGGCGTTTAACGCGTTCAGGCTGGGCGTCGGGTTTATCGATCTTATTGATGGCGACAATGATGGGCACATTCGCGGCACGAGCGTGGGAGATGGCTTCTTCGGTTTGCGGCATCATGCCGTCGTCGGCGCCGACGACGAGAACGACGATGTCGGTGACTTTCGCGCCGCGGGCCCGCATGCGGGTGAAGGCTTCGTGACCCGGCGTATCGATGAAGACGATGCGCTTGCCGTGAGCTTGGGCTTCGTAGGCGCCGATGTGCTGGGTAATTCCGCCGGCTTCGCCGCCCGCGACATCTTCCTGGCGAATAGCGTCGAGCAAGCTGGTCTTGCCATGGTCGACGTGACCCATAACGGTGACGACGGGAGCGCGCGGAACTTCGTTGCCGGTGCGCGTTTCCTTGACTTTTTCTTCTTCGACGATCTGCTCTTCGAAGGAGACAACCTTAACGATGCCGCTGAAGGCCTCGGCGAGGCTGGTGGCGGTGGCGACATCGAGAGCCTGATTGATGCTGGCGAAAATTCCGCGATCGAGCAAAGTCTTCAGCAATTCCTTGGCGCGCACGTCGAGTTTTTCGGCCAATTCACGGACGGTGATTCCTTCGGTGACGGTGACCTCGCGCGGCTCGCGCTTTACGGCCTCGACGGGCGCAATAGCGGTGGCGCGACCACCGGGCCCCGCGCCGGAACGCGGACGCACGGGATGCAGCTTGCGTTCGCCTTCGGCGTAGCGCTTTTCGATGAGCGGACGTCCGCCGCGGGCGGCCGGCTTGCGTGCGTAGAGCGGTTTGCCTGGTTCGGCTTTGGGAACGCCCGCGCCGGGGCGTTGGCCACCGACGGGAGCTTTATTATCGCGACCGCCCGGGCCGCTTGCGCCGGGACGCTGCGGGAAGCGAGAAGGTGGGCCGCCGGGCCTGGCGCCTTGGCCCGGTGCGCCGCTAGGGCGATAGGGCTGAGTGGCTCCGCCGGGACGCATTCCTTGAGGAGCGCCGGGGCGTTGCCCGGGACCAGAGGGTCCGAGCGGCCGGGTCGACGGCGGGTAGCGTTGCGCTGACGGCGGAGCCCCAGCGGGACGCGGGGCGCCAGATGCCGAGGGACGCAGGGGAACGCCGGGCCGTGAGGCCGTGCTCAATGGGCCGGTTGGCCTGGAAGTCTGGGTGGTGGCGGACGCGCCGGTAGGCGGCACCGCGGTGGGGCGCGCGGCGGGCGTCGCCGATGTTGCTGGCGCGGATGCCGAAGCGCCAGGGGCAGCCGGACGCGCAGTTGTGGCCGCAGGGGGCCGCGCAGCCGCCGGAGCAGTACCAGCAGCCGGCGGAACACCCGGTCGCGCGGTGGCCGCGGGTGCAAGCGTCGCGGAAGCCGGTGCGGCGGTCTTCACGCCAGTCGCCGGGCTGGCCGGCGCAGGAGAGGCGACGGGCGCGGGAGCAACTTTAGCCGCAGGTTTCTTCGAAGCTGCGGTCTTCGCTGATTTCTCGGCTTCGGCGGCTTCTTCAGCGGCAGCCAGACCGCGGAAGTGCTTGCGGACACGCTCGGCGTGGACGAGATCGATCGAGCTGGAGTGCGTCTTCTTCTCGCTGACGCCAGCCTCTGGGAGGTACTCGATCAGGACTTTCGCCTTGATCTCGAGTTCTCTAGCCAGTTCATTGATGCGGACTTGATTGGAATCTGCCATTCGCCTCTTGTGTTAACTGCGACTTCGTACCTCAGTACGGCCGCTACTGGTTTGTGCAAAATACAAAAGTGAAACGAAAGACACCTGCATCAGGGTTTTTCCGACGCTTCCCCGGATTCGCCGATCTCTTCTTCGCGCACTTCTTCGGTTGCTTCGGCGGTCGCTTGGTCGAGGGCTTGGGCTTCTTCGACGACCGTTCCGGCTTGCGCATCATCCACGGCTTCCGTTTCGGCGCTGGCCGAAATTTCACCTTCGGCTTCTTCGGTCGCTTCATCGAGAAGCGCGGCTTCGGTTTCCACCGTCCCGGTGTCCGGAGCCCCGGCCTGGTTGAGGTCTTCGGCGGTCGAGCTGCCGCTGGTCGCGGCGGTTTCCAAGGCTTCGAAGTATGCGGCGACAGACTGGTGAATTTTCTCGACCATTTTCTCGCCGATTCCGGGAATTTCAACCAATTGTTCCGGGGTCATATCCGCAAGTTTTTCGATGGAGGTGACGCCCGCGGCTTCGAGTTTCTCGATGGTCTTGGGGCCCACGCCAGCGAGCTCGGTCAGTGCCGTGCCAGGGGCCGTGAGAGCCGCCATCTGCGCTTCAATCTCGACGCGCTTTTCTTCTTCACTCTTGATGTCGATGTTCCAGCCGATGAGCTTGCTGGCGAGGCGGACGTTCTGGCCCTTCTTGCCGATGGCGAGCGAGAGCTGGGTGTCTTCGACGATTACTTCGAGACGCTTTTCGTCCGGGTCGACGATTTGCACGCGGGTAACTTTGGCGGGGCTCAGGGCTTTTTGAGCGAAGGCGACCGTTTCCTCGTTGAAGGGAATGATGTCGATTTTTTCGCCGCGCAGCTCGCGGATGATGGATTGGACGCGCATGCCCTTCATGCCGACGCAAGCGCCGACCGGATCGACATCCTTGTCGCGGCTTTCGACGGCGATCTTAGTGCGTTCGCCGGCTTCCCGGGCCACGGCGCGAATCTGCACCGTGCCATCGTAAATTTCAGGAACTTCCATTTCGAACAAGCGCTGCACCAGGGCGGGGTCGGCACGCGAGACGACAACCTGGGGACCCTTCGCGGCGCGCTCGACCGCGCGGATGGTGACACGCAAGCGGTCGCCCACGTTGTAGGCTTCCAGGCGCGACTGCTCGCGCTTGGGAAGGCGCGCTTCGGTGCGGCCCATATCGACGATGATGTCGGGACCTTCCATGCGTTTCACGACGCTGTTGATAAGCTCACCGACGCGGGTATGAAATTCGTTGTAGATGGTGTCGCGCTCGGCTTCGCGAACTTTCTGCAAAATGACTTGCTTGGCGGTCTGCGCGGCGATGCGGCCCAGCACGTCGGTCGGCTTGTTCTGGGTGACTTCACCGCCGACTTCAATTTCGGGCGTGCGTTTGCGGGCGTCGTTCAAGGAAATTTCGCGCACGGGGTCGACGACTTCTTCGACTACGGTGTGCACCGAGAAAACGTCCACCTGGCCGGTATCCGGATTGAACTTCGAGCGGAGATCTTCCTCGGTGCGGTAGAATTTCCGCGCCGCGACGACCATCGCATCTTCGATGGCGGCGACGATGATCTCCGGTTCAATATGCTTTTCCCGGCTGATCAGCTCGATCTGCTGGTACAGCTGACTCGCCATTTGAGTTTCTCCCGTACAAAATTCGATAAAAGTATGAATGCTTTAGGTTCGACGGCCCCGCAACATGGCCTGCGCTACAGTTCGACAACTAAATTCGCCTTCTTGATTCCGGAATACGGGATTTCGATTTCCTGGTCCCGCTGCCGCACTTTGACGATGCCGTCGGCGTAACCGGCGAGCCGCGCTTCCAGAAAGGCCTGCTTATCGACCGGTTCGATCAGCCAAATCTTCGCCAGGCGTCCCACGAAGCGCTGGTAATCGGCCGGTTTTAGCAGCTTCCGGTCGAGGCCGGGTGAACTGACTTCCAGCGTGTAGGCTGGACCCGGCACCAGATCCTCGACGTCAAGGATGACGCTCAACTGTTCGCTGACATGCTGGCAGTCCATATGACTGACACCCAGGTCGTCCGGATTCTGCGGGCCGGGTAGCCGGTCGATATAGACACGCAGCAAACGGTCCTTGGCTATCTTCCATTCTACGTCGAAAACGTCGAGGCCAAGCGAGCTGGCCACGCGCTGCGCCGCCTCGCGAATCTTTCCGAGTTCCATTCGATTCCAAGAGCGATGGTTAGCCGCGATTCGGGAGGACGCTCCGAATTACCGTGTTGCGGCAGCCGTTTGCCAAAAAATGTCGCGTCCAACAAAAAAGTGGGCTCGCGCCCACTGGCTCATGCGACCTGTCTGGAAGCACCACAGTATAATTTCTACGCGGCAAAAACGCAAGAAGAGCCCGAGGCCCATCTACGGAGGCCAATATTCAAGGGTTCCGAAGAATTGCCGTGCAAACGAGAAAGAGCCTCGGGACGTTGGTCCCGAGGCCTTCCCGTTGCGCAACCGATTTCGCCGACGCGGCCGGGAGCTACTGCTGCGGGGCCGCGGGCTTGGCAGGCGCCGGCGTGCGCGGAGCAGTTTGCGTACGCGGAGCGGCGGTGGACGCCTTTACAGGATAGCTCTGATCGAAGAGGCGAATGATTTCCTGAGTCACGTCGATCGAATTGGCCGCGAAGATGACGGGCGAGGCCTGGCCGGAACGATCGAGAATGATCGAGTAACCGTTGTCGCGCGAGTATTTGTTGAGAACGTCGATCATACGGCGCCCGATGCGGTCCACGATTTCGCGCTGGGCTTCGTTGAAATCGTCCTGGGCATCCTGAGAACGGCGTTGGTAGGTGCGCTGGAGCTGTTCGCCTTCGCGGCCGAGGCGCGCCTTCTCGTCGTCACTTAGGGTGGTCTGGCCGGTGCGCAGACGGGTTTGAATATCTTCCATCTGCTTCTGCATATTGGTGAGTTCGGTCTGGCGAGGAGCGAATTGCGATTGCAATTCGGCCGCGGCCTGCTTTCCTTCGGCGGTGCTGGTGATTGCTACCTGGACGTCGATAACGCCAATCTTGGTGGCGGAAGCTGGTGCGGCTGCGCCGCCCGCCTGAGCCCACATGGCGGCTGGCGCCATTAGAATTGCCGCCAGGGCCGGTACTGCAAATCGCATCTTCATTCTCACTCCTTCATCAGGTTAACTGTCAGATGGTGGTGCATTTTTTCATTAAACAAATCGTAGATTATAGCGTTTGCCGAAGAAACCGGTCAATTGGTTTCGATTCTGGGGCGTCGGCGAACTTCGAGTACGTGCCGAACAGCAGGAAGCAAAGACGCCCACGTAAAGGTGGCCGCCCTAAAAGTTCGATGCCGCAGCGCGCATAGCCGTTGGCTTGGCCGGCGGGCGCGGCACCGATCCATTATGGCAGAGGCACCAATAAAATGCGGTTATTCACTTCATCTACTTCGACGATCAGGCTGAGCCGCAAATCAACACCGACCGCCTTGACACCGACGACCACGGCGGAAGACGGCACCAAACTGCCGGCGGCCAGGACGCTTTGCACATGAGGCGTGGGACAAATCGTGCCGCTGCCTGGAGGGCAAACATAGTCGATAACCGAGATGGTGCTAGTGGCCGAGTTCTCGGTGACCAAGGCGCTCGTATTGTAATTGTAATCGAGCGAGGTCGGATTAATGCTGGCCGCAATCGTGGCGAGAATGCTGGAGGTCGGATCGACGACGTAGACGTTGTTGATCGCGCTATCGGTGGCCAGAAAAACCTGGCTGACGGGATCGAAGGTCACGTCGGTGGGCAAATACAGATTGCCGACGCGCGGTATCGAATTACCCTCCGACGATACGAAAAACAGCGTGCTAACGCCCGCGCCACTGGTCTGGTCGACGGCCGCCGACGTGGCGATCAAGGTGATGCTGTCGGTCGGATCGCCGGCCAGGCTTGGATCAATCGCCAGCCCGAGAGGCAAGTAGTCGACCTGCGTGGTGACTGCCGTTGGAATCGAGGTCGGCGAGGCTTCCCCGATCGAAACGACGCCTAACTCGCCGTCCGTCGCAGTACCGAAGACGTCAGTCAGGGTGAAGGCGGCGATGGCCCTGTCCGCGTTCATCGTGGCACCAATCGGCAAAAGGCAAGTCGGGCAAAGCGTTACTGTAATGGGTTGGGCGAACGCGCCGTTAGACCCGGCTTCGTCCAGGATCGTGGCGTTATTCGTGCCGTTATTCACCACAAACGCCAAGCCCAAGCGCGGGAGGAGGGCGACACCAAAGGGACTGGCGCCGGTCAGGAACGACGACGAAGATTGCGGCGTGATCAGGGTGCCGGTGAGCAGGTCTACCACGGAGATCGTGCCGCTACCGGAATTGGTTACGACTGCCTGGTCGCGAGCGTTGTCGACCGCAACCCCGACCGGGGAAGTGCCCACCGCGATGGGCTGAATGATAGTAAGGTGCGTGACATTGGAAATCGCCGAGGCGGAATTCTCGACACCGAGCTGATAGGAACGGGCACTGGAGAGCATGGAAGCGGGGACCGCGGCAGCAAGCTCCCTGGCGCTGACGAAGGTAGTGGGGACGGCAGTGCCATCCAGCGAGACGGTGGAACCCGCCGTAAATCCCGAGCCGACGACCGTGACGGTCAGGCCGGCGTTGGGAGTTTGCACATAAGCCGTTGACGGGCTGGCTTCGACAATTTGCAGCGGATTGACGGACAAGGTGCTGAGCGGAACGACGGAAACCGTGTTGTTGCCGGAGTTGGCGACGTAAGCGGTATTCGTTACGGCATCAATCGCGACGGCCTTGGGCACGTTCAAGCCGGTAATGGTCTGCACAACCAAACCGTTGGCGACATCAATCACGAAGGCGCTGCCGTTTTCATTGACCGCAATTCCAATATTTTCGAGCGGGTTCACCGCAGAAGCGACGAAGCCGGAAATATTCACGGACAATCCGTTCTGGCTCGCGAATATTGTCTGCACGGTCTGATCGAGCAAACTGAACGAGGAAAGGCTGTTGGTGATGCCGCCGGACTGCGGGATTCCGGCGTCGGGGTCCGCGAAGAGCGCTTGATGGGTCTCCGAGTTTATTCCCACTCCCTGGATGGTGGAAGAAACCGTAAGATTGGCGAGAACGGACGGAGGACGCAGCGGATCATTTGGGGCAGCGTCATGTCCGAGATCAACGATATTAATCGTGCCCTGGCCCCCCGGTGTACTCAACGCCCAGTTCAGGCGTGGATCCACAGCGACCGACGGAAACGTGCTGGTGCTGTACAGAGTGAACGTGCCGCCAACACTTTGTACGAAAGTGGGAACCCCGTTCGAGAAATCGATGACTTCCGCCGTATTGCTCTGCTGAATGGCCACCAAGCCGCGATGAGTCAGGGGATTGATCGCGATGGACCACGGCACGGGCGGGGGGTTGGGAGCGGTGTTGGGGTTGGGCAGATTCAAGGTTGTGACAGCCAGGGTCGTTAAGTTGATCACCGAAATTGTATTGTCGGCGCTATTGGTGACGGCAGCGATGTGATTGGGCAACTGATCGTCAATGGAAACGCTGGAGGGGGCAGTTCCGACGGCGACGGGAGAACCCGGCACGGCCGTTTTGGTGGCGAGGTTGATGATGCTGACGTTGTTGGAGCCGGCGTTAGCGATAACCGCAACGCCGAGCGCGGGATCGATCGCAATGGCCTGCGGCGAGGCGCCCACGGCAAAGGACGATTGCGGGGCGGTGGGAATGGAGTTTGTGGAGGGCTCCACGGCGACGTTAATTGCCGACATTCCCGGGTTCGGGGCCACAACATCGCCGTTGCGAACGACGAGAGGGTAAAGACCGGGAGCGGGCACGGCTCCACTGACGATCGCAGCGGTCAATTGGCGGCTGCTATTGACATTGGCGGCGACGGTTTGACCGTTGAAACTCACCACGGTGGGCGCGTTGGGCGAGAAATAGCCGCCGATCAGACTGAGGTTCGTGCTCGTGCCCGAGGGCACCAGGGTGTTGGGCAAAGAGGCGAGGAGGACGGGGCGGGTGGGAACGATCGTCAAACCCTGAGGCCCGGGCAAGGTGTTGGAATTGCTTCCGGCTTGGGATTGCACGATCAGCGGTACGGGCGCGGGGCCGGGACCGGACAACAAATTCGCGGGAATCGTGGCGCGCAACAAATTACCGGTGAGGAATAGCGTGGGCACGGGAGTAAGCGGATTGCCCGCCAGCACAGTGCTGGTGGAAAGAAAATTGTTTCCGTTCAGATATACGTCCTGCTGAACAGAACCTTCGCCCACGGTGTTAGGCGACATCGAAGTCAGAGTTGGATCACCCGGGGCAACGACGGTGACACTCGCCGTGCCCTCTTCGGCAGGGTCGACCGCCGAAACGGCGGTGATGGTCACTCCCCCCGGAGCGGTTCCAATCGGCGCAAAATATTCGCCGACGGCGGTGCAAATTTGGCCGGACGGAAGTGGTCCCAAACCCTGGCAAATATAGCCATCGGCTTGGGTGCCGCCGGCGACTCCGGCGACCTCCCAAGTGACATTGGAGCCGGACGCCGTGCCGCCGTTGACGCTGGCCAAAAATTGCTGATGCTCGCCGGAGGCGAGGGACGCGGAAGTGGGAGTTACGGCCACACCAATCCCGGCAGTGATGGTGACGACGGCGGAAGCGAAAGCCGTGGACTGGATGGTGCTGGTGGCGACGACGAGGAAACCATTGGTCGGCGGCAGTGTGGATGGAGCCGTGTAGAAGCCGCCTGGCGTATTATTCGCCCCGGTCGTAATTGTTCCGTACCCGGGCGGCAATTGCGTCTGATTGATGCCGGCAGGGCTGCAGACGGTCGGTTGAAGGCCGCTCGGCTGAGGAGGCAAGCAAATCTGCCAGGTCACGGTGGTGGTAGCCGCGCCGGTGACGGTCGCGGTGAATTGCTGCGGCTTGCCCAAAATAACCGTTTGGGTGGCCGGGAAAATCGTAATGCCCACGGGGGTCGAATTGCCACCACATCCCGAAACAACCGTGAGCCAGGCGCCCAAGAGCACGATCGCGCCAAGCCTCGAAAGATGATTACGCATTTCTGTTATCCTCTCCGCAACTTCGGCGAGCCAGAATTCCTTTGGTAGTGCTCATGCGTTCAGGCCGCTGCGTTGGTTTTATGCAAGATTCTTACTATTGAGTTCCAAATTCTCCGAATTAGAAAGTTTTACCCACCGTGAAACGGAAGGTACTCGCGGGCTCGAGCAGCCCCGCCGGAATTTTCTGCTGGGCCGCCGCCACATTCAACATGAGTTGGGGAACGATCTGCGTCTGTAGAACACCAGCGGGCAACTGGCCCTTCACGGCATCGGTCAGATCGTAACCGCCGAGACTCCCGGTAATCGTATCGGTGAGGCGCAAGTAATTGTACGCATAGTAGACGCGAAACGGAGCATTTACGATCGGCAGAATCACGTCGAGCTCGATGCCAGCCGAGGTGCGCGGCCGGTAATTGGTGCCGCCAACGATGGGCAGCCGACTGGCAATTTTCAGATTCGGAAAATCCGGATTGGGAAATCCCTGCTGAAAAGTAGCGAGGGCTTCGGGATCCAGAGAGAGTTGCGATTTCCGAAGAATGGTGTTGAAACCGATATCGTTGAAAAGGACGAGAGTAACGGGTCCGGCGATGGGAATTCGATATTCAAGATTGTTGACGTTCTGGAAGTCGCCGCCAGGACGGGTGGGGAAAAACTCCAAGGTGGGAACGGTAATGGTCCGGAGAGAGGGCCGCCCTTGGTTGAGAGTGCGGGGATCGAGATAGGTCACGGTGGTGGAGGTGGCGTAGGGAATCTGCACAAAGGGCGAAATGGTGTAGAAGTTGAAGCCGCGCACGTCGTTTTCGCCGCCGAGATAATAGCGGCTATTCGGGGGAATATTCTTGCCACCGTATCCGGTGATCATACCGGTGAGGTAGCGGACTCCGATCACGTTGCGGTGCTTGTTGACGGGATGAAAATACGTCGTGGTGAATGTATTGGTGATGGTGTTGACGTTGCCCTGCAGGGGGCCACCGGTGAAACCCAAGCCATAGTAAAAACTCTTCCCCCTCGTCGGGTTCTGCGGATTGTTAACCGTGCTATAGGAAATCGTCGGAGTAATGGTGCTCTGGACGATTCCGTTGAGGGCCGAAGGGCCCGCAAGGCTGGTGAACTGAATGCTTTCAAACAACAATTGGGCCGAAGTGCTGAACGTTTGGATGTTGGTCGTGGAGTAGCCGTAGGTGACGCCCACGCGCGTAAACGAGAACTTGCGAAGCGGGTAGCTTGCAAAAACCGTAACGCCCTTCGAATTGGTCGTGTAATTTTCCTGTAAAGCCGGATTGAGGGCGATTTCCTGGCCGAGTTGGATGCCGAGCTGCTTGGCCTGGTTATAGTCAAATTTATTGGAAAAGATGGTGAAGCCGGTGGCGATTGGCCGGTCGAAGAGATAAGGCTCGGTGAAACCGAATTGGATATTGCGCTGGAAGCTGCCGATCTGCGCGGAAAGCGAAAGCGTCTCGCCAAGGCCCAAGAAATTATTAGTGGTGTAGGAAGCGCCGATGAAGGTGCCGGCGATTCCGCTGATGCCACCGGAAAAGCTGATGGACTGCTTGCCCTTTTCCTTCAGCTTGAGACGAATGTCGACGGTTCCGGCCTTTACGTTGCGTTTTAGTTCGGCATTTTCCGGTTTAATCGTGTCGAAGTAGTTGAGCTGATTGAGGCGAAGCAGGCTGAGCTCCCAGAGGCGGTTGTTGAACACCTGGCCTTCGTCGAGGAGTATTTCACGGCGAATGACCTTATCGCGGGTGGTGGTGTTTCCGGAGAATTCGATGCGGCGCACGAAAAACTGCTTTTGCTGGTCGAATTCCATGGTGAGGTCGACGATTTTTTTCTGGCTGTCGATGTCGGTTAAGGGCGTGGCCACGAAATCGATGTAACCGTATTCTCCGTACAATTTCTTGTAGTTGTCGATGGCCTTGCGGATTTTGTCGGCGGCAAAAATATCTCCTTCCTTGAGGGGAAAGGCGCGGGCCAGCAATTCCGATTTGAATACGAGGCCTTGATCGAGATCGGCGCTCTTGAAGTTGAGCTTACCCATGCGGTACTGATCACCCTCTTCCACGGTGATGGTGATGTCGGCGCGCTTGCCATTTTTCGAGCCGAAGATGGGCCAGGGCCCGGGAATTCCGCTGCGATCGTCATCGACGATGGTGACGACGGGATCGCTGATGGTGACTTTGAAATATCCGTGATCCTGATAGATGCCGTGGATGCCGACGCCGAGATCTTCGTCAAGTTTGTCTTTGTCGTAGGTCTTGCTGAAGACGGGTATTTCGGTGATGTACAGCGGAATGGCGTAGGGGCGGTCGTTGTGCATCGAGCGAATGAGGGCGCGATCGGAAAACGCCTTGACGCCGACAAACTTGATATCGCCGACTTTCACCTTGGGACCCTCATCGATGTTAAAGACCAATTTCACGGCGTTGGTCGCGGCGATGCGCTCGTAGGTGGGCTTCACGGTGGCGAACTGGCGGCCGTGTTCGGCGAGAAGCCCTTTGATGACGACTTCGGCGCGCTTGATTTTGGTGGGGTCGAACTGGCTTTCGACGGAGAGGCCGACCTTTTTTTCCTTGAAGGCGTCGAGGATGTCCGATTCGGTGATGGATTTGTTTCCTTTGTATTCGATGCGGCGGATGATGGGGCGTTCCTGAACATAGAAAACGATAATTTTTCCGTTGGGCTGGTCCGGGCTGTCTTCGACTTCGAGGCGAATGTCTTCGAAAAATTGGGTATTCCAGAGAGCCTGGAAATCGCGACGAACGGCGTCTTCACTGTAGGGATCACCAGGACGCGAAAAAATGCGAGCGAGTAGCGTGTCCCGCTGAATGCGGCGATTCCCGATGAATTCGATGCGCTGAATAATGTATTGCTGTCCTGCGGACGATTGCTGCGGCAAAGCGAGCAGCGGTTCGGCGAAGGAAACGAGCAATACATACGCAACGGCAAGGAATTGGAATGAACGCAGAGAAATTTTTACGCTCGCGGCCATGGTCAAGGCCGCAGTATCCCGCCCAAAATTGTGTGCTCCCCCGCCGGACCGCTCCCCGTCCGGCTTGCGCGTAGGATTCCTAGTGGGCCACTGGGGTTGCTTCTACGACAGGACGGAAGCCCAAGCCCTCGACGCCGAGAAAAATCTCGAGCGTGGCGGGACGTTGCAAGCCACCCTGAATCAAAGCTTCCGACAGCGGGTCTTCGACGTATTTCTGTAACGCGCGCCGGAGCGGCCGCGCGCCATAATTTCGGTCACTGCAGGTTTTCTCAAGAATCCACTGGCGTGCTTCCGGCGTCACGACGATTTGTACCTGACGATGGACCAAGGTTTCATTGATTTGTCCCACAAGCAGATCGATGATTCGCAACAAATCCGCATCGGAGAGTGAGTTGAACAGAATCACTTCGTCCAAGCGGTTGAGGAACTCGGGATTGAAGACCCGCCTCACTTCGGTCATCACCATATCGTCCTGGCTCTTGGCTACGGCGTCGAGCTCCTTGGACGCAAACCCCAGGCCGCTTTGTTTCTGCAACTGGCGGGCGCCGAGGTTCGAGGTGAGAATTATGATGGTATTGCGAAAATCAACCGTGTTGCCAAGACCGTCCGTCAATTGACCATCCTCAAAAACCTGCAGCAGGATGTTGTACACGTCTGGGTGAGCTTTTTCAATCTCATCCAGAAGAATTACGGAATAGGGGGTCCGGCGGACACGCTCCGTCAATTGACCACCTTCTTCATAACCAACATACCCTGGGGGCGCGCCAATCAATTTCGATATGGAATGCTTCTCCATGTATTCGGACATATCGAAGCGGATGAGCGATTTTTCGCTGCCGAAAAGAAATTCGGCGAGACGGCGAGCGACTTCGGTCTTGCCTACGCCGGTGGGGCCGAGGAACAAAAAGCAGCCGACGGGACGACCCGGGGCCTTCAGGCCGGCGCGGCTGCGGCGGATGGCGCGGGCGAGGGCGGTGATGGATTTATCCTGGCTGATGATGCGGCGATGCAATTCCTCTTCGATGCGCAGAAGTTTCTGCTGCTCGTCTTCCTTGATGGCGGAAACTTGGATACCGGTCCAGCGGGCGACGACTTCTTCGATGTCCTCGCGGGTGACGATACCGGTGGAGGAGTCGTCGATCTTCAACTTTTCACGCAGGACGCGGAGGTGTTCCTTTTCCTTGCGCTCTTCTTCGGAATAGAAACGGGCTTTCTCGAATTCGTGATTGGCGATGGCCGTTTCCATGCGGTGGGTGATGAATTTCACGCGCTTCTGCACTTCGGAAACTTCGTCGGGGAGCATGGCCTGACGGAGTTTCACGCGGGAACCGGATTCATCGAGCAGATCGATGGCTTTATCCGGGAGGAAACGATCCGGGATGTAGCGGTTGGAGAGATAGACGGCGTATTGAATGGCTTCGTCGGTGTAACTGACGGCATGAAATTTTTCGTAACGGTCGCGAACGCCTTGCAGGACGCGGATCGCTTCTTCCTCGTTGGGCGCGCCGACTTTCACGGCCTGGAAGCGGCGTTCGAGCGAGCGATCTTTTTCGACGGATTTGCGATATTCGCCGGGAGTGGTGGCGCCGATGCATTGAATTTCGCCACGGCTTAGAGCCGGTTTCAAAATGTTGGCCGCGTCGAGCGAGCCTTCAGCGGAGCCTGCGCCGACGAGGGTGTGAAGTTCGTCGATAAAGACGATGGCGTTCTGGCTTTCCATCAATTCCTTCATGATGGTCTTGAGGCGTTCTTCGAATTGGCCGCGATATTTCGTGCCCGCGACGATCAAGGAGAGATCGAGCGAAAGGATGCGCTTGTCGGCCAGGAAGGGCGGAACGTCGCCATCGGAAATGCGTTGGGCCAGGCCTTCGACGATAGCGGTCTTGCCGACGCCGGGCTCGCCGATGAGGACCGGATTATTCTTGGTGCGGCGGCACAGGATCTGGATAGCGCGCTCAAGCTCGCGGTCGCGGCCGACGAGCGGGTCGAGCTGGCCTTCCATGGCGGCCTGGGTAAGGTCGCGGCTAAATTCGGCTAATAACGAAGCTTCTTTTGGCCGGTTCACTGGCACCTTCTCCCCCGCACTGCGACCGAGTTCTTCGCGCACGGTTGAAAGACGCAATCCCCGCTCGAGCAAAATCTCCGCGCCGAAAGATTTTTCTTCGCGGAGGACTCCCAGCAACAAATGTTCGGTGCCGACGTGCTTGTGGCCCAAGCGCTCGGCTTCTTCGGCCGCGAAATTCAGGATGCGCTTACATTCCTGGCTCAGCGGAACCTCGACCGAGGTGGAAATGCGCTCGCGGACGGTGATGCGCGCTTCGATTTCCTTACGGATCGATTCGATCGAGCCGTGGGAACGAAGAAAGCGGTTCGCCAGCGCCTTATCTTCGCGCAGCAATCCGAGAAGCAAATGCTCCGTCTCGATGTACGGGCTGCCATACTGGCTCGCCTCGTACCGTGCAAAAAAGATTACTCGCCTAGCCTTCTCTGTATAGCGTTCGAACACGGGTCACCCAAGGTCTTCCAGGGATTGCGATGCGCTGCCCGCCACACGGTTGAGAGGTGAAACGGACTGGGCAAGCAATACCCCGGCCGGGGCTAGCTTTCCGTGCTCCAGAATCAGAGCGCGGTCGGCGCGCCGGGCTAATGAAAGGTTGTGAGTTGCAAGAATGGACGTCAGACGATGAGACAGATGAAGCCGGTGCATCAGTTCAAAAATATTTTCAGCGCTTCGCTGATCGAGGTCGCCGGTGGGTTCATCGGCAATGAGCAACGATGGGCCGTTCACTAGAGCTCGCGCGATCGCCACTCGCTGTTGTTCGCCCCCGGACAACTGCCCCCCACGCTGCTCCGCACGGTCCGCCAACCCAACCTCACCGAGCCAATCTTTCGCGGTTCGAAGCGCTGGCGCCAAAGACGCGCCGCGAACCAGCAGTGGCATCGCTACGTTTTCCGCCGCGGTAAAATCGGGCAGGAGATGGTGACGCTGCCAGACGAAACCGACGGCCCGATTGCGATATTCCGCCACATTTTTTTCAGCAAGATGGTCGAGCGAAGTCCCGGCGAAGTATACTGCACCGCTTGTTGGAGTGTCCAGCGCGGCAAGCAGGTGCAGCAAGGTGCTCTTGCCCGCGCCGGAAGGGCCCACGATGGCGAGGATTTCGCCGCGCGCGATGGTCAGATTAATTCCATCCAGCGGAACGATTTCCTGAGCCCCCGAGCGAAAGACCTTGCGGAGATTTTCAGCGCGCAGAATCGGGCCGGTGCTGGTGACGGCTCCATTTTGAAGCGAGTCGTCAACAAGGGCGGAGTCGGGAGTTACTTGCGTCTGCATAGCTAGGAACTTATCTCTTTCACTTTAGATGCCGAACGCATCAAAGTGTATGTCCTTTTTTTACAGGCAACTAAGTTTTCCCGAAGAGGGATTGCGGCCCTGCACGGCCATTAAAGTTCTCTTTTCTGCCGTACTATTACCCCCCAAAGGAAACCAGCCGAGCGCCGAATTCTGGCACCGCTGCGCCGCGATTCCCGCGTGTCGTCTCGCCAAAATTTTGCTCCGGTCACGATTCTAACACGGGCGGTGTTCCAACAAAAATTCGAGCTTCCCACGATGAATGATTTGTAACTGAGGCCATACGGCTACGCCGACGGACTGATTCTCAATTGCTCCAAAATCGAAGCGCGAGCGAGCTGAATTCCAAACTGACAAATCGCGAATTTCCCAACAGCGACGCGGGGCGCGATTACTCGTAACGAAGGGCGACCATGGGATCGACGCGTGAGGCGCGGCGGGCCGGGATGTAACTGGCTCCGGCGGCGATGGCGGCAAGGATGGCGCAAGCGGCGAGAAGCGCGACGGGATCCGCAGGGCCGAGACCGAACAGCATGGTGTGGATGAGTCTTGCTCCACCCAGAGCGATGGGAACACCGACGGCGATGCCGGCAAGCATCAGGATCAAAGTTTCACGGACAGTTTGGCGAAGGATGTCGGAAGAGCTGGCCCCCAAGGCCATGCGGATGCCGATGTCGCGAGTGCGGCGCGCGACGGTGAAAGCCATGATGCCGTAGAGCCCAACGCCCGCGAGAATGATGGCAAGCAAGCCGAAAGCGGAGGCGAGGCGCGCGACGAAATAATCGGTTTGCAGCGAATCCGTCACCAGGCCGGACATAGTGCGAATTTCAACTTCCGGGATGGCGGAGTTGGTGTCGTGGACCACGGCGCGAAGCGCACTCGAAACTGGGGCCGGATCGGCGTTCGTTCGAATCTCAAAGAACGCCTGACCTTCGGGCCAAAAAGGATTGAATATGGGCGCATACAAACGCGGAAGCGGTTCCTCGCGAAGACTATTGTATTTCGCATCGGAAACGACGCCGACGACTTCCGCGCTCGAGGGATAGCCAGGATAGGTGTCCGTAACACGCTTACCGATGGGATCGGCATGCGGGAAAAATCGTCTTACAAAAGTCTGGTTGATAACCGCCGCGCGTGGAGCCTGGCCACCGACCGGAGCACTATCTTGCGCGAGGATGCTGCGGCCTTGAAGAAGAGGGATGCCAACCACGGAAAAATAATCAGGCCCCACCTGGTCGATGCGGGAACTCATCACTTCGCCAGGTTTGGGAATGTAGCCCTCGACAGAAATGGGATCTCCCGATTCGGAATGGCTGAAGAGGCCGTCGGCGGAAAGGGTAGCGGCGGAAACGCCGGGCACGGCTTTAAATTTCTCAAGCAGATTGCGATAGAGCAGAGGAATGGCGGCGTCTTTGTAGCCGGCGGGAATGGGACGGACCCGGAAAACGAGTAGGCGCGAAGAATTGTAGCCGAGACGGACCTGGCTCGAGAGGCGGACGGCAAACTCTTTTTGGCGGGCGGCGCCGCGCGCAAGAAGGAGATTGGCAAGATTGGCGCAGGCAATCAAGAGAACCAGAGCGACCAGGGCCATCAACGGTTTGAGCGGCTCGGCGAACGCCCCGTGAAGGGTAGAGGCACCGCGAGCTCCGGGCTGCAGTTTGATCTGCTGGTCCGAGTATTCCTTCAGCTCGCTCGCGGAAAGCTTCGCGGCAGCAGCGGAGGAAGCCACGTAGCGCTGGAAGACGACGTTAATGCTGACGTTGGCTTGAGCCAGGGTTACGCCCGGCTTCAGGCGCGCGATGACCTGCACATGCGCTGGTCGATGTTTCCTGATGGGAAGGCGGTGAGCAGGTCGGAACCGGGATAGACGGCGTCTTGCATCGTCGCGGGAATCCAGATGTCGGGCGATCCTCCGACGGATTCGCCGAAGAATTTCGCCGGCGCGACGCCGGTAATTTCAAACGAAGTCTGGTTCATTTCGATTTTGCGGCCGATTACTTGCGGATCGAGGTTGAAGCGCCGGCTCCAAAATCCGTGGCTGATAACGGCGACGGGTGAGGCATTGCGCGCGCGGTCGACCTCGGGGCCGAAGGCGCGACCGATCGCAGGTTGGACTCCGAGCGTCGCGAAATAATCGCCCGAGACGAGGCGGACGCGCGCGGAATCCTGCGAGGCATCCGGGGTGGGTTTGGCGGCGTCAGACGAGTTCGCGACGGTGATCTGGAGCGGCACAAGAGAGCTGTCGGCGGCGAATATTCCCGAGAAAACTTCGTTGTGATCCCGCAGAAATTCGAATTCGGAATAGGCGAGCAGATGGCGGTTGCCAGACTCACTGCCATTGCCCATGCCGTGGGCGTCGGGATCGGTGAGGATGACGAGTTGTTGGGGATTGGAGACGGGGAGCGTGCGGACGAGGACCGCATCGAGGAGCGTGAAGATGGCGGTATTGGCACCGCTGCCGAGCGCGAGCGTGAGAATGGCTATAAGCGAGAAGCCTGGATTTTTTAGAAAGGTGCGGAAGGCGAAGCGGATGTCTTGGATGAGGTCCTGCATGGCCAGCTTTGGTCGTGTCCCCTGTTTCTCGTCTCGGCGCAATATGGCACAGAGGTGCAGGCAAGCGACGTGCCGAACTTATTAGATGAAAGGCTGAGTGGTATCAAGAGGTTGGCGCAGGAAGGAGGCGGACACACAGCGGGATGCGCGCGATTTTGGGACGAAGTGTTGCGGAGACGGACGGGCCCTCGGCGGACGAAGGATGTTGTTTGGTCCACTTTACCGGCGGGCAGCGAAGGGGGCTATTCGAAGCGGAGAATTTCTACTGGCAAGATTTTGGCGGCGGACTGCGCGGGGAGAATTGTGGCGGCTATGCTGATGGCCAGAGCGGCGGCGGCAATCCAGAGGGCGTCGAGGGCGCTCGAGTGAAACGGGACGTAGGGGATGGCATAGACTTCGGGGTTGAGGTGAATGAGGCGCCATTTGTTGGCGATCCCCGCGAAGCTGTAGCCGAGGGCCAGGCCGAGCAGGGTTCCGGCGATACTGACGGCCAGTCCCTGCAAGATAAAGATTTTGCGGATTTGCTGGCGGCGCGCGCCAAGCGCCATGAGGACGGCGATGTCGCGCGCGCGGTCGGTGACCGTCATGGTGAGGACGACCAGGATATTCAGCCCCGCCACGAATGTGATGAGGCCGATGAACAGCGCGGTGACCAATTTTTCGAGACTCAGGGCGCGGAAGAGGGCGCGATTTTCATCCATCCAGGTGGAGGTGGTGAAACCTGGGCCGGCGCGTTTCAGGAGGTCGTCAGCGATGGCACCGGCGTCGTCCATGCGGGTGAGGCGAAATTCGAGGAGGCTCACCACGTCACCAATGCCTGAAAGGGATTGGGCCGAGGCGAGGTTCACAAAGCCCCAGTTCGCATCGTAGTCGTAGAAGCCAGAATCGAAGATGCCGGTGACGCGGAAGCGACGAGAGCGCGGCATCATGCCGAGCGGGGTCAGATTGCCCTGCGGGCTGGTTAAGGTGATGTAATCGCCCGCGGAGATTTCTAAATCGCTGGCGAGCATGTACCCGACGACGACTGATGGAATTCCGTCCGGGTCCGGCGCGAAGTTGGCTGCGCCGGCGACGATTTGGTGAAGAGCTTCGCTGGCCTGGAGTTCCAATTGAGGGTCGACGCCTTTGAGCACGATGCCGCGGGCGTGACCGCCGGAGGAAAGCAGGACGGTGGCGTAAATCGCGGGCTCGATGGAGCGAACGCCCAGGGTGCCCTTGAGGCGCGCGATCAAATCGCGATAATCGGGAATGCCATTTGGACCGATGGGCTTGAGGTTGATGTGCGCGGTAACGCTGAGGAGACGATCGCGGATGGCCTGGCGAAAGCCGGTGTTCATCGCGAGGGCGATGACGAGCGTGGTTACTCCCGCTGCGACGCCCACGACGGCGAGCAGAGTGACGATGCGCAAGACGGCCGGGCGGTTGGGGGACCTGAGATAGCGCAGAGCCACCAGCCATTCAAACGTCATTTTTTAGCGCCGCCCGAGCCGGGACCTGATGGGGGTTCTGCAGCAGGCTCAGTAATTTGTTCGGCAGCGGCCTCGCCGGACTCGGCGCGGAGAAGCGGAAACAGAACGACTTCGCGAATCGCGTGAGAGTCGGTGAGAAGCATCGCCAGGCGGTCAATGCCAATGCCTTCGCCAGCAGTGGGCGGCAGGCCGTGGGAAAGAGCGCGAACATAATCGATGTCGACTTCCTTTGGCGCTTCGTGGCCTCCTTTTTCGACTTGGGCGCGAAAACGGCGCTCCTGGTCGATGGGATCGTTCAATTCGGAGAAGCCGTTCGCCAATTCCATGCCCGCAACGAAGAGTTCGAAACGTTCGGCGATGGAGGGGTCGTCAGCGCGCGTTTTGGAAAGCGGCGAAATCTCAACCGGGAAATCGTAAATAAAGGTGGGCTGGATGAGGTGGGGTTCGGCCACAGCCTCGAAAAGCTCGCCGGTCAATTCTCCGGGCGAAAGCTTGCCTGGGTTTACGATTGGGTCCAAATTCTGCGCGCGAGCATAGCGACTGTAGCGCTCCGCGATGGCGAGCGGCCCGCCTGCTGCTGCTAGTTCGAGATTGGTGGGCGCCGCGCCCGCCGCTGCAGGCCAGAATTTCACGATCGCATCGCGCATCGCAAGGCGCTCGAAACGACCGAAATCGATTTCGATTTCGCCGTATTTGAATTTGGCGCTGCCGCAGACTTTTTCGGCCAGGTCGCGGAACAATTCTTCGGTCAGGTCCATCAGCTCGAGGTAGTCGCTGTAAGCCTGGTAGAACTCGAGCATGGTGAACTCAGGCTGGTGAATCGCGTCAATACCTTCGTTGCGAAAGTTGCGATTGATTTCGTAAACGCGATCGAGGCCACCGACGACCAAGCGCTTCAAATACAGCTCGGGCGCGATGCGCAGGTACAGATCCATATCGAAAGTGTTGTGATGCGTGACGAAGGGGCGCGCGGTGGCGCCGCCGAGAATGGGATGCATCATGGGGGTTTCCACTTCGGAATAGTTGCGTTGGTCAAAAAAGCGGCGAATCTCGCGGATGATTTTGGCGCGGCGCACGAAAACTTCACGCGTTTTTTCATTTACAATCAGGTCGAGATACCGCCGGCGAAAGCGCTGTTCGATATCGGCGAGGCCGTGCCATTTTTCGGGGAGCGGGAGCAAGGCTTTGGTGAGCAACTCGAGCTGGTCGACCTTGATGGAAAGCTCGTTTGTTTTGGTACGGAACAGGTGGCCGGAGATGCCGATAAAGTCGCCTAGATCCATCAACTTAAATAGCTTATAAGCTTCCTCGCCGACCACGTCCTGCCGGATATAAACCTGGAGCCGAGCGCCATCTCCGGCGATGTGCGCAAAGGCGGCTTTCCCGTGAGGGCGAAGCGCGACGATGCGGCCCGCCACGGCGACGTTTACCGGTGCGGCTTCAAACTGCTCGGTGGTGCCGGTCCCGTAGTTCTCCAGAATTTCCTTCGGGGTGTGCGTCCAGGCGAATTTATGGGGATAGGCAGGATGGCCGAGGGCTTCGATGTCGCTTAGATTCTTGCGGCGTTGCTGATACTGATCGAGCGGTTCAAATTCCAACGAGTCATTCCTTTTCGCGATGGGAGTACCGGCGGCGCAGGCTGCCAGAACCGAGAGGTTTCGGAGCGCCGGCACGGAGTATAGCGGCCATATTCCGCGAGCGTCAAGAAAACGGCGCGAAAAAGCATCCAGGCAAAAACCAATGCTATACTCCGCCGACTACTTGGGGGCTGCGTGTTCTCTAGGCGGAAGCCAAAGACACAGACGGCTAGGCGAAGTGTTTGCGATGACTGGATAGCGGCGCTGCCGTGGGAAAAAGGGCAGCTTTTCGAGGCGGTGGTGCGCCGCTGGGAATCCTCGTACGCGATGGCGAGCATCTCGCTGAACGAGGCATTTTCCCTGAGAGCCCGCGGCGAGCTGGTGGGGGCGAGGCAGCAGGTAGCGGTCTCGGCGGAATTGCTGGCGCGAGTTGCGGTGGTGCTGGTCGAGGCGTGCCAAGCGATTTCAAATCGAGGGCGTCATATCGGGAATGTTCCGCAGGTGTCGCCGTTGAACACGGAGTTTTTTCGAGGGCAAACGGCGCAGAAAGCGGCGTCCTGGAACGAATTTTTGCATCAAGTGCTTTTTGCGGACCGCTCGAGATTTTTCCAGAAGCTCAGAATACTTTCGGAAACCCTGGAAAATGTAGTGATCGAGTTTCACGCGCAAGCGGAAGAATTGGCGGGAGCGCAGTCCATTCGTCCGAATGAAAGTTGGAAGGCGCTGGAGAGCCATCATTACGACTTCAATACCTGCCTGCGCGAAGCGGAGATTTTGCTGAAATCTTTTTTGCGGGCGTTGCCTATCGAGCAGATTCCGGCATTCGCGACGGAACTGGACGTGGCAGCGTCTCCCGAGAAGGTGAAGAAATTCAGAACGACCAGCCCACGGCTCAGCCCTCCGCAAAAACAGCGATCCGCAATCGTATAAACGCCGCCGGGATCCGGAACCGTTAGTGAAAATGCAAAACTGCAATCGCCTTCCCTCGCGGACTGCCCTACTGGACGTTTTCCGCGAATCCGATGACAATACTTGCGGCGCGGCGCGACGACCGAAGACGGAAGACGGTTCCGCGAGCCGACTGCAGCAGCGCTGACTTCATCGTTGGTGCGCCGGAAGAACTCTAAAGTACAACTCAGGGAGCCGAGGACGCATCGGAATTAGGAATGCGTCCAAACGGGTAGCGTGACCCGAACGAGACGAACAGATAATCCAGGGGAAATGCCGGAATCGGAAGCGATCCGGTTGGCGCAGCAAGGGAGCGCGCCAGCATTCGAGCGCTTGTACCGCCTGCATAACAGGCGGGTTTACTCGCTGTGCCTGCGAATGGTGAGCAATACGGCGGAAGCCGAAGATCTAACGCAAGAAGCGTTCCTTCAGCTTTTCCGGAAAATTGCCACGTTCCGGGGCGAATCGGCGTTTTCGACCTGGTTGCACCGGCTTGCCGTGAACGTGGTGCTGATGCGACTCCGGAAAAAGTCCGGGACCGAAGCCTCGCTGGACGAGATGACGGAACCGGATGAAGATTCGGGAGGGCCGCGGCGCGATTTTGGCGGACCCGATTTGCGGCTGAGCGGTTCGATTGACCGAGTGAACCTGCAGCGAGCGGTGGAGCAATTGCCGCCCGGATACAAATCGGTGTTCATCCTGCACGATGTGCAGGGCTACGAGCACAACGAGATTGCGAAGATCATGGAGTGTTCGATCGGCAATTCGAAGTCTCAATTGCATAAAGCGAGAATGAGGCTGCGCGAACTGCTCCACGAGGCGATGCGAGATAAAGCGCGCGACGATCGCAAAGCCGCCACGAAAGGGAGCGGCGGCGAGGACTGAGCCATGGCGACCAACGACTGCAAAAGCTTTTTGGGCCACCTCGAATCCTGGACGGAGGGCGACCGTCCGGCGGAAGCGCAGGGTCACTTCCGCGACTGCACGGCGTGCCGGAAGGTGGTGGCGGAGTTGAGCGCGATCCAGACGGAAGCACGCGCGTGGGGCGCGTATGAAATGGAACCGCCGGAGCGTATTTGGAATTCGCTTCGCGCGCAGTTAGAGCAGGAAGGGCTGATCAGCCCGGCCGAACCGGGTCGGGCTGCGCCGGCTGTGGTGCCTTCGCAGGAAGGTTGGCTGCGCGGCTTCTTCGGACGCATTCCCCGCCCGGTGCTGGCCGGCGCATACCTGTCGGTTCTGGTGGCGCTGTGCTTCGCGCTGAGCGGGCCGGTGAACCGGCAAACAAATGAAGCGCGGTGGCTCGAAGGCACGCAGGTGGCAACTTCTCCGCTCAGCGCCCAACTGAACAGCTTCGAACAGAATTCGATCGCATCGAATCGTGATTTGAATCCCGCTGTAACGGCTGCGCTGCAGCAAAATCTGGCGATCGTTGACAACTACATTTCATTGTGTGAAAAGAGCGTGCAGGAAGAACCCCAGAACGAATTAGCGCGGGATTACCTCTACGGAGCGTATCAGCAGAAGGCAGACCTGCTGGCGCAGATCGGCGAACGCGGAGAAAACGTCCAATGAGCACGGGTCAGGTGGTTCCCACGAAGGGCAAGCTCAAGACGCAGTGGAAGACGGCGGGCTTACTCGTTCCCGGACTGCTATTGTGCAGCGCCGTTTCCGGGGAGCCCATTCGCCACGAGCAGCACTTCAAAGTCGCGGCTCATCCCGTGATCACAATTCACAATCCGGACGGCTTGATCACCGTGAAGGCCTGGACGAAGGCGGAGGTCATGGTGATTTCGATGCCGGCGACCGCCGAGGTGGAGGTGGATGCGGAACAGATGGGCAATCGCGTGGACGTTTCGACGCGTGCGCTTTCCGATTCGGTTGCGCCGGGAGACATGCGCGCTGATTTTCAGATCAATGTGCCGGAAGACGCGGAACTGCAGATTCACAACGACGCAGGGTCGGTGAACGTCTCGAATGTTCTCGGGGACATGAACGTCGAGACAGTAGCGGCAGGAGTCGATCTTGCGGATACTTCCGGGTACCTAACGGTGAAAACGGTGGGCGGGTCGTTCCAGTGCACGCGTTGCGGAGGAAGGATCGAAGTCTCTTCGATCAGCGGCAGCTTCCGGCTAATCGATTTGAAAAGCACGCACGTGTGGGCGCAGACCTCGACCGGCAATATTCTTTTCAACGGCGAATTCCTGCCGAGCGGGACGTATTCCTTGAAGAACTACAGCGGCGTGATTGAGGTTCGCTTTTCGCCGGGCGATTCATTCGACATGAGCGCAACGTCGCTAAAGGGAAAAGTAAACAACGAGGCGAAGCTGACGCCGTCCGCGCACGAGCACCATTTCATGCCGAGATGGGGCAATGCGCTATTTGGCACATTCAATCAGGGACGCGCAAAAGTCGAATTGACATCCTTCGACGGAACAATCAACATCCTCAAACGTGACTGATTTTCCACTCGACGAAGGGTTGCATAACCACACAGATGCCAAATGAATCGCGCGCGCGTGCGGTGGTGTGCCTGACGGGGTTCATGGGCAGCGGGAAATCCACCGTGGCGCGGCTGCTGGCGCGTCAAATCGGATGGCCGCACGTCGACCTGGACCGGCGAATCGTGGAAGCCGCGAATCAAACCATTCCCGAAATCTTCGCGAAGCACGGCGAAAGCGAGTTTCGGCGGATCGAGCATGAACAACTGGTCCGCATTCTCGGCGAGGCGTCTGAGCAGAACCGGCCGCGGCTGGTTTCGCTAGGAGGGGGAACGACCTCGCAACCGCGGAATCTGGCGTTGCTGCGCCAGGCGGGAACGATCCTGATCTGGTTGCATTGCCCGGTGGAGGAGCTGCTGAAGCGCATCGCGCACATCCAGGATCGCCCGCTTTTTCGCGATGAAGCCAGCTTCCGAAAACTTTACGAGGAGCGGCTACCCTCGTACGAACTCGCGGATCATCGCGTGGAATCGAATATCGAGCCGCTGCGCGTGGTCGAGCAAATTCTAACATTGGGAATTTTTCCGAGGGTGAACGCATGAGCAAGCGGATGAAACGGATACGAAGGTCTGATTTCCGCGGTGATTATGCCGTTCTGGGCGCCGTTTTTCTGATGCTGACCGCCGCCTCTGGGGCGGCACACCTCAATTCGTTTCTGGCGCCGTTACGCGTGTCCGCGGCGGCCAACAAACTTGCGCCGCTGGTCGCCGACAAAGGGAAATTTCGCATCATGGTCAGCGGGCAAGCGGTCGGCAAAGAGGAATTCGAGATTGGCCCGAGCGGCGCGGATTGGACGGCGCACGGCAATTCGGAAATTCAGACCCCGCAAGGGGTCACAAAGGTAAACGGAACGCTGACATTTCATCCCGATGGCGCTCCGGTACACTACGACTGGGCCACGCAAGGCGTGAAAAAAGCTTCCTCGACGATCGCATTTAGCGGCACCGCCGCGAGCGTGGAACTGCGCATGGAAGGCGCGCGTCCATTCGCGCAGGATTTTACGTTCAACACCCCACTTGTGGTGATTCTCGACAACAACCTCTACCACCAATACGAATTACTGGCGCGGCTTTACGACCGCGAGGCGAAAGGCGCGCAAACATTTTCGGTTTTGGTTCCACAGGAGATGACGCCCGGAGGCGTGACGGTGGATTCGATGGGCAAGCAGGATTCCGGAGGCAAGCAGCTCGAAGAGTTGCGCGTGCGAACCGAAGACAACGAAATCGATCTATATCTCGACGGGCAGAAGCTGGTGCGGCTCGTTGCTCCCTCGGCGAACGCGGAAATCATCCGCGAAGAAAAATGAGGGCGAAAATGAAAAAGGTCCGGAAAGTCTCCGAGCCTTAGCTCCAAATCCCGGCACGGTCTGGGCCGCGTTAAACGCCTGGCGATTGCAGCAGGCGAATGCCGCCGTTGATGGTACGAACCGAAATTTCCGCGCCGCCCGTTCCCAGCTTGGCCTTGAAAGCATGCGGGGCCAGCGCTCCCGCGGTTCGCGGCACGGGCAGTTCCGAGTACACCTCCCCATTCATGCTGAGGACTTTCAAATCGGCCTTCGCGCCGGCCGGCAGGCCCAAGAGCACTGAACCATTCACGGTTTCAAGACTCATGGGGCCGCCCTCGAGAAGCTGGCGCAATTCGACCCGAATGTCTCCGTTCGTGGTTTTCTCGCTGAAGCGTCCGGAGCAATTGGAGACTTCGATGTTGCCGTTCACGGAGCTGAGCGCGCCACCACCTTCGACACCATGCACGATGACGCTGCCATTGACGGTGCCGATGCTGCCGAGAAGGACGCGGTACGGAACGTACACGTGATATTCCACGGCGACCTCCGCGCCTTCGCCCTGTGGATAGCGGGTGTGAACAGCAACCTGGCCCGGCTTGCTGTCTACTTCAATTTTCACCTGCTGGGCATCGTGCAATTCGTTGGTGCTGGTTTTGACGGCGCTGACTTCCACTTCATCGCGGTCCCAGCCCTCGACGTGAACCGATCCGTTTACGTTTTCGAGGACGAAACTGCCGCCGGCGCCAAGCGGGTAGACGTGATGAAATGTCTCATCGTAAGCGAAGCTGGGGCCGCAGAATCCGGAGATGGCGGCCAAGAGCAACAAGCCTCGAATTCTGGCGCGCAGGAAGTTCAGACCTGACGAAATGCTCCCTGTTCCGTACCCTAGCGATTTCCCCGCCGATTGCGTTTGCATGGCAACGCCCCCTCCGGTACAACATCCGCTCCCTGGACATTCGGCCGCTTCTAGTCGGCCGTTTCATCAAACATTCCCGCGCGATCACCAAACGAGGCATCAGGGACTGAAGGCGGCCTTTCCGGCCGCGCTCGCCGCTGCTATTGCTCGTTCCGTGCCGAACGCGGTTGCTGAAGCAAGCGCAATTGCAGCGGCGATTTCTGCTGCAATTGTTGCATCTGCTGCTTGTACAATTGCAGTTGCTTGGCCGTATCGCTCATGACGACGTGGATGTTTCCCGCAAACGTGCGCAGGTGGATGACTTCCCCGCCGCCATTCAGCGAGCCTTGCGCGCTGACGGCAGCGCCACCACCCGGCGCATCACCGCGATGGAAGGTGGTGGTGAAGGCCGGATCAAAAGAAAGCTGGTGCTCGTCACCCGATTGCACTTGCGCATCGATGGTGACGGGAAGCTGCCGCGGAATATAAACAACGATGTCTCCGTCGCCCGATTGGAACTCGCATTGGCCGGGCAACTTCGCGGGCGTGACAAACCACGCCGTAATGCCACCGGTGCTCGTCGAGGCCTTGACCGCGCTATCAACCTCGGTCAGGTAGATACTTCCGCCGCTCGTTTCGAGATTCGTGGGGCCGGAAACGCGAACGACATGAATACTTCCGCCTCCGTTTTTAGCTTTCACCAGGCCGGAAGTTTCACCGACCTCGATTTGTCCGCCGACGGTTTCAGCGACCAGCTCGCTACCGGAATGCTCGACCGAGATATTGCCGCCACCGGTGGAAAGGTGAGCGGGGCCGTGAATCGATTCCGCGCGGATGTGGCCACCGTTGGTATGCAAAGTCGCGCTGCCCGAAACGGCTCCGGCGGTGATATGGCCGCCGCCCGTGATGGCGGTAAGGTCGCCGGTCACGTCCTTCACCGCCAGGTGGCCTCCGGCGGTTTCCAAATGCGCGGAACCGCCGATGTTCCCGGCCACGATCGTGCCGCCGGCGGTAACCAGGGAGGCGCGCCCGCTGATATCCCCGACTTCGATATTTCCGCCGCCGGTGACTACATCTACGTTGTAGTTCTTGGGAATGTTCAACTCGACGGTGATCCACAGGCGGCCGCTCGATTGATGGCCGAACGTCTGCCCATGGAAATAGACGCCGTCGGGACTTTCACGCGTGCTAACGGCAAAATTCTTGAGTAGCCGTTGGGCGTCTTTTTCGGCGGAGTTTACTTCGAGGCGAACTTTGTAGTCGATCTTGCCGGTATTTTCGGTCTTGATAACGACGTTGCCAAGATCGAGGACGAGCCGGAGCTTTTGGCCGTCGCGCGCTTCGATGCTTCCGGCACTCTCGCGACTCAGGCGCGAGCCATCGGCGGAGCGATGGACTTGGGCGTCTTTTGCGTCCGCTGCAACGCCGGCAGGCAGCGACAGGCCCATCGCGATCGGGATCGCGGCAAGCGCGGCGAAAAATACGATAAGAGGAGGGCGAGCCTTGTTTCCTTCGCTAAGGCGGAGGAAAACACGCAGTGTGGTGGGCATGATTAAAACTTCTGGCGCGGACCAAGGTCGCGAATAACCGCCGCGCTCTGCAAGCGGATGTAGTTATTGGGATCCTTCTTCATGCGGTCATGGAGGATGGCGAGCAGCTGGTCGTCTGAATTTACCTGGCCTTTTGCGGCCATATCGCGCAGCTCGTTGATGGCTTCGACGCGGACGCCCGGATTCTGATCGCTGACCAGCGCATCGAGCAGGGTTTGGCGGACTAGAGCTTGGGGCTCGGCGCCATCCAGAGCCTCGACGGCTTTCAAGCGGACGGCGGCGTTGCGATCGGTGCGAATGGCCCGGCAGAGCGCCGCACGAACGTCGGGATCGTTATTGCGCATGCGCAACAGATCGACGGCGTCGAGGCGGACATCGGGATCGTAGCGCTGGCTATCCTGCAGGACATGAATGAGCAGGCGTTTCACGTCGTCGTCATCGACGGTGCCGGAGACAGTCAGGGGACGCTGCGCGTTCAATTGAAGCTGAACCTGGGGAGGCTGATTATCGGCAGCCGGAAACACGTTAATGCCCGCCACATCGGCGGTGTGCAGGTCCAGCGGGCTGATCGTTGAGCTTGGGGAGCTTGGGGAGCCTGGGGAGTTCGAGCCCGTACCACCTGTACTTGCATCGGCAGATTCCGTGGCGCTAATCGCCGCTGGAGAATTCGGGGCAGACGTGGAGGGAGTATGGCGCAGCAAGCGCGGTCCGAAGAGCCCCACGGCAAAACCGATCACGAGCAGGAATGCAGCGCTCCAGGCAGGCTGCGGAGAAACCCAACTCGAGGGCAGGAAAGATCCGGCAATGCGGCGGAGCCAGCCGCGCTCCTCCTGTTGATCGAGCGCATCGAACAGGCCGGCGCGGCAGGTTGCCAGAAAATTGGCGTCGGGCTCGGAGTGATTCGAAGAGAGGATGGAGAGCAGTTCGGTTTCCTGGCGAAACGCAGCGCGGCAGGCGTCACAGGTTTGGAGATGCTTCTGCACTTCGTTAGATTCGGGCGAATCGAGTTCACCCGCGGCAAGCAGGATGAGTTTGGATTCAAACTCGCCGCAAGCGGCGCTCGGTATTCCCTGGGGAGCTTCTTGATCCATTTTCCGCGGCCTCGACGATTCCGGCTAGCGCATGCCTTCCAAGCTCGCGCGTAATTTACGCGTTGCCCGGAAGAGCGAATTCTTTACTGTTTCTTCAGACGTGCCAAGCAGGTCGCCGATAGCACGCAATTTTAGTCCCTGATGGTGCTTCATCTCGAAAACCATTCTTTCACGGGGCGACAGGCGATTCAACGCCGTGGCGATATGCTCGCCCAATTCCTGACCCAGCAAAGTTCTTTCCGGATTCGCGGCGGCGCGCACTTCCGGCTGGCGATCGAAAAAATCGCGGGTCGTGGATTCCGAATCTTCCGGGACGGGCGCCTGATCTTCCTTGCGGCTGGTGCGGCGGCGCAAGTGATCGAGCGCCACGTTGGTTACGATGCGATAAAGCCAGGTATAAAAACTGCATTCAAAACGGAAGCGATGAAGATTCTTGTAGACCCGAAGAAAGCCTTCCTGATAAATGTCGCGGGCGTCTTCGGCGCGATGGACCAAGTTCATGGCGAGGCGCAAGACTTCGCGATCGTAACGGCGCACGAGTTCCTCGAACGCCAAGCGATCGCCAACCTGCGCGCTGCGCACCAGCGCGTGCTCTTCCTGAACTTTGGCCGCCGCTGCTAGGCGCGCATCCCCGTCGAGTGCGACGCTCATCCCCATGGAGCCAACCGCCGGCCGAGATCCGCTTCCGGCTATTCCGCCATTTCCGGAAGCTGGAGTTGCCCGATTGCCGGTATCTTTTGGATCTGCAGACTTCATCAGAATAGACGGGTCCTGTGGTCGAAGGTGAGCAGGTGGAGACGGTGTTTTCCCAGTATCGGACATTTGCACCATTACCCGCCGGTTGTTGAGATGCCCGAACCTGCTAAAATGTTGCGTAAGCTTGGCTTACAATCGCCGGCGGCGCCGCCCAATTTTCGGATATTGCGTTGCAGCTTTCGCGCCAACGTCGACCGAAAAAAGAAGGCTGACCGTTCAGCCAAAACTGTCCGGGCGGAACCCGGCCAGCATCCGGTTGGAAGCGATGATATAAGAGCGCTGCCGCTTGCCTTTGCGAGCTACCTAACTCCATGTCCGTGACCCTCGACAATCCGGTGAAGTATCTGCGCGGCGTAGGACCGCATCGCGCGGCGATCCTGGAGGACCGCGGAATTCGGAGCGTCGGGGACTTACTCGGCTATCTTCCATTTCGGTACGAGGACCGGCTGCGGTTCACGCCAATCGCCGAAATCGTTCCGGGACAGGTGCAGACGATCTACGCAGAGGTGGCCAGTGGAGGGAGCACGGTGCGGTTCGCGCGCGCGCGGAAATCGATATTTCACGTGGCGTTTCGCGATGCAACGGGAATGGTACACGCGCGGTTTTTTCATGGCGGCTATCTCGAAGGAAAGTTGAAACAAGGGCAGAAGGTCGTGCTGCACGGGAAAGTCGAGCAGGACTTGTATCGTCCGGGCCGGCTGGAAATGGTCAACCCGCAGATGGAATTGGTGGGAGACGCGGAGGGTTCATCCGCGGATTCGACGGAAGTGGGGCGCATCGTGCCGATTTACGAAGCGCTCGGCGGGATAAGTTCGCGGATGTTGCGGCGAATTATTTACGGCGTGCTCGGCCATTTCGACGGCGCGATCCCCGACGCTTTGCCGCCGGAGATTGTGGAACGCTACCGGTTCCCTTCCCGCCGGGATGCGGTGATGTACGCGCATTTCCCGCCTGAGAATGAAAGTCTTGAATTGTTGAATGAATTTCGCAGCCCCGCGCAAATGAGGCTGATCTTCGAGGAATTTTTCTATTATCAACTAGCGCTGGCTTTGCGGCGCAACGGGAAGCACAACCAGCGGGGCATCGCCATGCGGGTGCGCGAAGAAACCGTCCGCAACGCCTTGAAGCGAGTGCTCCCGTTCAAGCCGACCTCGGCGCAGAAACAGGTGCTGGTGGAAATCGCGAGCGATCTGGAAAAATCGTATCCGATGAACCGGCTGCTGGAAGGCGATGTGGGAAGCGGAAAGACGATCGTGGCGCTGGAGGCGGCCACGATCGCGATCGAGAACGGGTACCAAGTGGCGTTGATGGCGCCCACGGAAATTCTGGCGGTGCAGCATTATTTTTCGGCCAGCCGGATCTTCAAGGGCGTTGGTTACGGCGTGGAACTGATCGTCGGCGGGCGCAAGCAATTGGCGAAAGATGAAGCCCTGGCGCGCGTGGAAAGCGGCGAAGCGCAAATCGTGGTGGGCACGCACGCGCTGATCGAAAATCCCGTGGCGTTCAAGAAATTAGGACTGGTGATCGTTGACGAGCAGCATCGTTTTGGGGTGATGCAGCGGAAGCGACTGATGGACAAGGGCGTTTCACCTCACGTGCTGGTCATGACCGCCACGCCAATTCCGCGAACTCTGGCGCTTACCCTATACGGCGACCTGGAGATTTCGATTATTGATGAAATGCCGCCGGGGCGCACGCCGATCGAAACGCGCTGGGCGGATGAAAGCAAGCTAGCGGGAGTCTGGGAATTTGTGGGCCGTGAAATTGTGGCCGGGCGGCAGGCCTATGTCGTATATCCGGTGATCGAAGAATCGAAACAGGAATTGAAAGCGGCGACCGCGGAATACGAGCGGCTCGCGAAGATGGTGTTCCCTCGTCTGCGGGTGGGATTGCTGCACGGGCGGCTGAAAAGCGATGAAAAAGAAGCGGTGATGGAAAAGTTCCGGCGCAACGAAATTCAGATCCTGGTGGCCACGACGGTGATCGAGGTTGGCGTGGACGTGCCCAACGCCACGGTGATGGTCGTGGAGCACGCCGATCGTTTCGGGCTGGCGCAGCTTCACCAACTGCGTGGGCGAATCGGGCGCGGCACCGCAAAGTCGTATTGCGTCCTGGTGGCGCGAAAGAAAATCACCGGGGAGGCGCTGGCGCGAATCGAAACGATGGTCGCGACGTCCAACGGATTTGAGATTGCGGAAGCGGACCTGAAACAACGCGGGCCCGGCGAATTCTTCGGCACGCGGCAGCATGGCGATGCGGCGTTTTCGGTGGCACAGCCGTTGCGTGACCGGGAGATTCTGGAAATTGCGCGACGGGAAGCTTTTGCTCTGGCGGAAAAGCCGGAACGGGCGGCCGAGGTGATCGCAAAACTTGAATCTCTAAGCCCCGCGTGGCGGAAACGCTATCATCTGGCGTCGGTGGGATAAATCGTGCGCGTGATCGCAGGCAAATATCGCAGCCGAGTTTTGAAGGGGCCGGGCTTGCTGAAACTGCGTCCTACAAGCGACCGGTTACGCGAGACGCTTTTCAACGTGCTCGGTCCGGCGGTTGGGGATTCGCTTTTTATCGATGTATTCGCCGGGACGGGCGCGGTGGGAATAGAAGCTATCAGCCGGGGGGCGGCGGAGGTGATTTTTGTGGAATCGAACGCCAAGGCGGCGCGGCTGGTGCGCCAGAATCTGGAGGGCCTGAAGATTCAGAGCGCCGAGCTCGTCGAGACGGATGCGGTAGCCGGACTCGAGAGAATCGCGAATCGCCGCGTGGTTGCTGATTTTATTTTTCTCGATCCTCCCTATGAGAATTCGGACGATTATAGCCGCACACTCGAATTTCTGGACAGTTCACATCTGGTCGCGGCCCAGGGACTGGTGATTGTCGAGCATTACTACAAGGCGACGCTGCCGGAACGCTTCGAGCGGCTCGAACGAACGCGGCTGCTCGAGCAGGGAGACGGCGCCTTAAGTTTCTTTCGCCTGGCAGCCGCAGCGTAGGCTGAGCGCATCCAAGTGCGTCAGGTATACTAACCGGACCTATGCAACCCGTCATGCAGCGTGAGCGAGAGCCAGAGCCCGAGCTGGTGGTCGAAGCGGTGGTCGAGCTTCCATCGCACTCACGGCTTCCGCGGCTAGATCTGGGGGTTGATTGGGGCTCCCCATGGGCTGAATTTCGCTCGAGTTGGCGGAATTTTTTTGATGGATCGAAAGCCCCGAGCCCGATTGAACTTCCCGCGGATGCAGATTTACGCGTGGATTGGATAGAGGGAAAGGCACCAGTTAAGGCGTTAGGGTCGGCAATTGTGTGGCATGTCGCCTTAATCGGCTTGCTGTTCCTGCCGGTTTGGCATTTTCTGGAAAGCAAACCGCCGGATCTGGCGTTGCCACGAATCGAGCTCACCTGGGCGCCTACCCAGGATTTGCCACCAATCGCCATGCGCGGCCCCGCTCCGAAGCCGAGCCCGCAGGGCGATCCGAGCAAGCCCATGCCGCAAAAAGGAGCTGATGGATTCCACCCGAGGCAAACAATTCTTTCGCAGCCCATTCAGGTAAACCATCCGCGGCAAACACTGATACAACCGGACGCACCTTCGACGCCGCCCAAAATCGAAACGCCGCTACCCAACATCGCGGAATGGGCCACGGTCGCCGCGCCGCCCAAACCACAGTTGCGCATGGACAATTCCGCAGCCGCGCCGCGCCGCGAACACCGCGCGACGAATGACCTGACGGCCCCTGAAATTGCAAACGAAGAAAAAACTCCCGGTGAATTGAATATCGCGACGTCACCCACCATCAATCCGCAACCGCGCATGCCCATGAGCGCAATGTCCAAAGCAGCCGAGCGGCAAGCGACCCATGCGGAAAATGATGCGGCGCCTGAAGTCGGAGTGGCT
>Ga0302325_10003148_pt1 | contig 39281 bp, 36 predicted proteins | sample Palsa_T0_2_FD_201948 | JGI IMG/M metagenome (GOLD analysis project Ga0302325, IMG submission 201948) | Peat permafrost microbial communities from Stordalen Mire near Abisko, Sweden - Palsa_T0_2 | ecosystem: Environmental > Terrestrial > Soil > Palsa > Peat permafrost | place: Sweden: Abisko...
TCATCGAACAGAAGCTGAAGCAGAACGAATACGTCACCGGGCTGATCCACATCAACGAGGACGTGAGCCACGAATTTCACAACCTCAATAAAACGAGCTCGGTCCCCTTGAACCGCATTCCTTACGAAAAGCTCTCGCCCGGCAGCGCCGCCCTCGAAAAGCTCCTCGGCCGCTATCGCTAGCCGCTGCCCCGATGGCAGATGTGGCAGCCCGCCACAGGCCCGTGTTCCTTGAGAGAGGCGCTCGGATGCCGATGGCACTCGAAGCAAAATCCATGAAATCGAGCCTCGGCTCCTGATCGAAGGTCCGCCCGCCGGCTGCGATGGCACTCGACGCACAAGGCCGCCCCCGTGCCGTCGGCGTAGTTGTGATGGCAGGTGAGGCAATTGACCGCACCGTGTTTGTCGTGGGGGAAATCGAGCTCCAGCCGGCCCGAGCGGGGGATCAGGGGCTCGCGCAGCTCGGCATCGACCGAGGCCGGCAGAAGTGCCGCGAGCGCCGCCGCGCTGATCGCCACGGCGCTCACGATGAGACCCGAATGCCGTCCGAACACCCGCTGCACCGGCGTCTGCCGCGCACTTGGCGGCGGACGCCGTGCCCGCAACAGCATGAGGAGGGCGCCGATCGTGACCGCGACGTAGAGCGCACGTCGCCCGCGGCCGCCGACGTAGCGCGCCGTGACGACGACGTGCACGGCGACGAGCGCCGCCAGTGCGCAGGCAAGGATGACGTGCGAGGCTTGAAAGCCTCGATGACTCTTCCAGAGACGGCGGCGCAGCGGCCCGTGGGAGAGCAGCACGAGGGAGACGAGCAGGAGCGCGGCCGCGATGCCTGCGAACTGATAGAACGGGGCGGTGGGCTTGAGATACTCGATGACGGTGCGGTCGGAGAGCAGCAGCCCGCCGATATGCAGCGCCGCCAGGATGAGCGCCGCCCAGCCGATTGCGGTGTGCAGGCGCAGGGATACGAGGGTCGGGGGGTGCGCATCCCGCGGCCGCAGGGGCGCGCCGCACAGGGCGATGCAGGCAATCGCCGCCGCAAGGCCGGCCCATTGGGACAGCTCCCATGCCGGGCCGACGAAACCCGCAACGGCAGGCAGAGCGAGCAGCACCACGAGCGCGGCGCCCAGGAGGGCGACGCGCGAATCAAGGCGCGGCAAGATGATGCGCGCCGGGGTGCGAAGGTCGCATGAGCGATCTCAGGGTCAAATCTTTGCCAGTCCGCAATGCAATGCCTATGGTATGTCCTAGACCGCGCTGCGCAAAGCAGCCTGCAACTTTTTGTCCCCTGCCGTGTTATGGGTCTAAACGAACCTACACCAGTGCAAACGCCAACCACGGAGCCGAGCCGTTCGATCGAGTTCACGATGTTCATGCGTGCCTATCAAGATATGGTGTTCTCGACGGCCGCCCGCTTGGCGGGCAACGACGCGCAGGCGCAGGACATCGCCCAGGACGTATTCATCAAGGCGTACGAGAACTTCGATCACTTGCGCCTGAGCGCGACGGCGGGGGGCTGGCTCAAGACCGTCGCGACGAATCTGTCCCTGAACTACCTCACGCGTTACCGCAAGCGCTGGCGGTTGTTCTCGGAGAGTGAGAGTGAACCCGATGTGCCGATGCCCGATGGAGCGCTCGACTCACTGAACGATGATGAGCAGCGGGCCGCGCTCGAGGAGGCCTTGCGCCGCCTGCCTGCGCATCAGCGCGTGCCGCTGGTTCTCTACCATTTCGAGGATCTGCCTTATGAAGATATCGCGGCGAAGCTCGGGATCTCGCTCGCCAAGGTCAAGACCGACATCCGGCGCGGCCGGGCGGCGCTTGCTCCTATGCTGCGGCCGCACGCTATCGGAGGTGACTCGTGAACGGTGAATTCGACCAGGACGAGGTCGTCGATCGGGAAATGGAGGCCCGGCTCGGACAAGCGCTGCGCGCACTGCCGGATCGCCGGGCACCGGCGACTCTGGAGTCGAGAGTGCTCGACGCCCTCGCGGGGCGCGGCCCGCTGCCCTGGTGGCGGCGGGGCTTTAGGGAGTGGCCGGCGGCGGCGCGGGTCGCCTTCGGCGTGACCAGTGCCGCACTGGTCGTGCTCACGGTGCTGGCCGCGGCCGCAGCGAACGCCTATCTCGGATCTGCGTCCCATGCGATCTCGACGCCCGTGCTGCACGACGCCTCCGTGTTTTTCGTCATCACGAGGACCTTGAGCGTCTCGCTCGCCTCGATTCTCTCATCCAGTTGGGTTCTCGGTTACCTCATCGCAGGTGCAGTGCTCTACGCGGCACTGTTCGGGCTCGCGATCGCCGGTTATCGGACCCTCTATCTCAATGCCGACCTCGAGGTTCGCCCATGACTGCTTCTCGCATGCAAGCCTTCGTCTCCTTCCTGCTTGCGCTATTGATCGCAATGCTCATCGCCGTCGTCGAAGGGGGCGCCGTTGCTCGCGCCGACACTCCAGCAGCCCACTCCGATCCCCGGAGCGACACTGCCTCGGCCGCGCAAAACGACCGGGAACAGGATTCGCCATCACGCGATCGCGCCGACGCCGCCGATCGCGCCGACGCATCCGACAGTGCGGATGTCCGAGGTGGCGAGGATAAAAGCGACGACGCGGACGCTCGCGAGGAGGCGCAGGACCGGCGCAGCGTCGAGGAGTACTTCGACTGGGACGGAGAGTGGCGTCACCCTTTCGGCCGCCGGCACTCGCGTAGTGGCAGGCATACGCACAGCGATGATCTCGTCAATTTCGGTCACGATTCGGATCTGCCTGCGGGTGCGCATGCCGACAGCGTCGTATCGATTTTCGGCTCCGCGAGCAGCGCAGGCGATGCCGGCGACATGGTGGCCATCCTGGGCGATACGAAGACGAGTGGTCACGTGAAGGACAGCGCCGTCGCGGTACTCGGCAACGTTTATATCGATGGTCCAGTGGGCGGGGACGTCGTGGCCGTGCTCGGCAACGTCGATCTCGGCCCGCATGCGCAGGTGGGCGGCGGAGTCACCGCGGTGGGTGGTGCCGTGACTCGAGATCCGGCTGCCGTCGTGCGCGGCGACGTGCAGAGCATCGGCGGCTTCACGGCAGGCTTCAGCCGCTTCAGGCCCTGGATCGATCATTGTCTGCTCTATGGCCGGCCGCTCGCGCTGGCGCCGGGCATCGGCTGGGCGTGGAGCCTGGCGCTCATCTTCCTCGCCCTGTACGTCTTCCTCGCGCTCCTCTTCCGGGATGCCGTTACCCGTTGCGCGAGCACGGTCGAGACGCAGCCCGGGATGACGCTCGTGGCGGCATTGCTCAGCGTACTGCTCGTTCCGATCGCAATCGTGCTGCTGTGTATCACCGTCATCGGAATCGCGGCAATTCCCTTCGTCATGTTTGGCCTCTTTTGCATGGGCCTGTTCGGCAAGACCGCGATGCTCGCGTGGCTCGGCCGGCGCGTGCTCGGCCATAGCGAGCGACTCCGTCAACCGGCGGCCGCGGTGTTCGTGGGCGGTCTCATCGTGCTCGTGCTTTATCTCGTTCCAGTGCTCGGCTTCCTGGTCTACAACCTCCTCGGTTTCTTCGGATTCGGAGCGGTGGTTTACACGCTCATCCTCGCCGGGCGCGCCCGGCGGCATGCGCAGCCCGCCGCAGCGGCGTATGCGGGACCCACCGCGGCCGCCAATGCGGTGCCTCCGACCGGTGCTCCTCCGGGATCCACACCCACGGCTGCCGTTGCGGCGGGCGGCGAGGGGATAGGTGCAGCCCCCGCGCCGCCGCCGCATGTCATGGATCCGGCCGTCGCGGCAACGCTGCCGCGCGCGGGATTTTGGATTCGCATGGCGGCGCTGCTGCTCGATGTGCTGCTGGTCGGAATTCTGATGGGCATGCTCCATCATTCCTCCGATCTCGAGCTCCTCGTGCTCGCCGTCTACGGCGCGTTGATGTGGAAGCTGCGCGGCTCGACCGTCGGCGGCATCGTGTTCCACCTGCAAGTGGTAAGAGTCGATGGCCGACCGATCGATTGGGAGACGGCCATCGTGCGAGCGCTCGGCTGCTTCTTGTCCCTGGTGGTCGCGGGCCTAGGATTCTTCTGGATCGCCTTCGATTCGGGCAAACAGGCGTGGCACGATAAGATCGCGGGAACCGCGGTGGTGCGGGTGCCGCGGGCGGTGCCGCTGGTGTGAGGACCGCGACTTGCACGCGCGGGCGTTGCGATCGAGGGGAATTTGACTATAAATGATTCTTGTCGCGGTGAGTTTTGACGGCGTTCGAACCGCTTGGCAAACTACCAGAACGAAAAAGAAACAGGGATGTTGGCACCTCATGCTTGAACTCGCCCGTGGGATCTGCGGTTTCCGTCGCCGCTTGCCCGACCTTCGCCGAACGGCGTGGGCATTTGGATTCATGATCTGCTCCGCCTGCGCCCCGGCGCTGGCTGCTTCCGGCAAGTGCAAGCTCGGTAAGATTTTCGAGTTCCCCATCACCATGACGGGAATGGGTCCGCTAACGACTGCGAAGGTCAATGGAACGGACGTCAGGTTCATGGTCGACAGCGGCGCCTTTTGGAGCGTCATCAGTCCGGCGAGCGCGGCAGAGCTCAAACTCTCGACGTATCCTGCGCCATTCGGCTTCTACATGGTGGGGGTCGGCGGTGCCAGGACCGACATGTCGCTGACGAAAGTGAAGGAGTTCACGTTAGCCGGCTTCTCCTTTCACAACATTGACTTCGTGGTCGGGGGAAGTCAGGTCGACGCTGGTATCGGAGTGCTCGGCCAGAACGTGCTGCACTTTGCGGATGCAGACGTTGAATATGACCTGGGCCAAGGTGTCGTTCGAGTGATGAAGCCTATGGACTGTGGCCGCAACGTCAAGCTCGCCTATTGGACCGATAGCACGACTGTCTACTCGGATCTCAAGATAGAACCGACCACACGGCTAAATCCAGAAGCGATCGGCCATGCGTCGATCAACGGAGCCGAAATCCGCGTAATGTTCGATTCTGGCGCGAGTCTTTCCATGGTATCTCTCCAGGCCGCAGCGCGCGTCGGTATCCGGCCGGATTCTCCCGGCGTGGTGCCTGGCGGTCCAACGCAGGGCTTCGGCAAGGTCACCATTCCGACCTTCATTGCCCATTTCGCCAGCTTCAAGCTGGGCGAGGAGGAGATTCGCAATACGCGATTGCGGATTGCGGACATCGATCTCGGGAATGCGGACATGCTCCTTGGTGCGGACTTCTTTCTCTCGCATCATATCTACGTGGCCAACAGTCAGCGCACGATTTACTTCACCTACAACGGCGGCCCGGTATTTAATCTTGATGGGGCGAACAATCCCAACGTTGCGCCGGGCACGGCTGTGCCGATGCCGAATGGAGCGACTGCCGCGGATGCTACATCCGGTACGGCGGGCGCCGCTTCCACACCCTCAGACTCAACCTTGCAAAGAGCGACGGCGGTTGCTGAGGGGGGCGGCGACGCCGGCGACTTCAGCCGTCGCGGCGCTGCCATGGCGTCGCGGCGCGACTACAGTCACGCGTTAATCGCATTGTCGCGTGCCTGTGACCTGGCGCCCGACAACGGCGAGTATTTCTATCAGCGGGGCATCGTGTATTGGCAGACGAGCGATTCGACTTCCGCCATGGCAGATCTGAATCGGGCGCTCGAGCTGAACCCGGGGCATCTCGCCGCATTGCTCGCTCGCGCCGAGCTCTCGCTTCAAAAAGGCGATAAGGCCCGAATGACTGCAGACCTCGAGGCGGCGGACGTCGCGGCGTCTCGGCAGGCGGATATGCGGTACGAGATGGCGGCCCTTTACGAGGACGCGTACCTTTCGAGTCCCGCGATCGCTCAATTCGATCTTTGGATAGCCGCGCACCCCGACGATGCCCGACTGCCTTTTGCGCTGAACTCGCGCTGCTGGGCACGCGCGTTCGGGGGCGTCGATCTATCGCTCGCCCTGAAGGACTGCAATGCCGCGCTGAAACGTGCCAAGAGAGGTTCCTCCTTCTACGCGCAGGTCGCGGACAGTCGCGGACTCGTATTTCTGCGCTTCGGCGATTACGCCGAGTCCATCGCCGATTACGATGCTTCCATCACGATTGCGCCGAAGATCGCGTGGTCGTGGTATGGCCGAGGCATCGACAAGCTGCGCCAGCACCAGATCGCGGCCGGCGACGCCGACATCGCACAAGCGAAGAGCCTTGACCCCACGATCGCCGAAGCGTTCGCCCAGCACGGGGTCGAGCCCTGAGTAAGCCATTGCCTGACGCCGTATGCCGACAGCAGCGCTCATTTCGTCGAATTCCGATAACCACGTCTGAGGAGCACCAGCTGTTTTCCGGCTATAACCGGCGAGCCTGCCGAGGAGCCTCGACCCTGCAAAGCCCTCGGCGTCTAAAGTAAACGGGAGCCAAGAGATGTCCGCAAATTTTGGAGATGCGTCGCGCCGCCTGATCATGCTGGCAGCCGCGACCGTCGCCCTGGCCGGTGCCGTCGCCCTGGCCGCTGCTGGCGCCCCCGTCACGAATGCCGATCTCGTCCCTCTGTCCGGCAACGTCCACCCGTTTGCCCAACCGCAGTTCGATGCCGGCGAGGCGCCGAGCACGCTGCGACCGAAAGGCCTCGATATCGTCTTTGCCAAGACCCCCGAGCAGGAGCGCGCGCTTCAGCAACTTCTCGCCGCTCAGCAAGATCCGAAATCGCCGCAGTACCACAAGTGGTTGACCCCGGCGCAGTACGGTCTCAAGTTTGGCGCCTCGGACGGTACGCTCGCAGCGGTGACGAACTGGCTCGGGTCGAACGGTCTCGCGGTGGGGCAGGTTCCAGCGGGTCGTGGTCATTTGCCTTTCTTCGGCAGCAAGGCGCAGGTCGAGGGTGCGCTCCGGACCCGCATTCATCTCTTTGCGGTCGCCGGCGAGCAGCACTATGCGAACGTGTCGGCGCCGTTGATCCCGGCCTCGCTCACGTCCGTCATCTCCGGCATTCGCGGATTGAACGACTTTCATCCCCGTCCCGGTGTGCACCCGCGGAATGCCGTTCCGCGCGGCGCCATACCGCTCGTGGGCCACCAGAGCGCCCGCTCCTTCGCTGCTCCCGACACTTACTATTCCGGATCGGATCAGTACCCGGGATACATCGGCCCGACCGATTTTGCGATCATGTACAACTTGCAGCCGGCCTATCAGCAGGGGATCACGGGTGCCGGCGTCACGGTCGCGATTGCGGCGCAGAGCGACATTGATTCGAGTGTCCTCACGACGTTCTGGAGCGCCTTCGGCGTCTCGGGCCCGAGCTTCGGCTTGCCGGCTCAGCAGTTCACCTCCATGCCCGTCCCGGCCATCGCCGGCGGCTCGGATCCGGGTCAAACCAAGGACGGGAGCGAGGACGAGGCATATCTCGATACGGAGATTCTCGGTGCGCTCGCGCCGGGCGCGAAGCTGATCCTAGTGAGTGACGCAGATGCGATCAATGCGGCGTACTACGCCATCGACCAAGACGTCGCTGCGATCCTCAACATCTCCTTCGGCCTATGCGAGAGCGATCAGACGGCGGCCGCTAATGCCATGATCAGTTCCATGTACGCGCAAGCGGTCACGGAGGGCATCACGATTACGGTTTCCTCCGATGATTCCGGCGTCGCGGGATGCACGGCAGAGTCGGACCTCGGCATGACGAACGATGTCAATTCCAACGGATTCGCCGTGAATGGACTCGCCTCGACGCCGTACGATCTCGCGGTGGGGGGCACCGATTTCAACGATCTCGATCCGTCGACTGTTGCGCTGTACTGGAATACGACGAATCAATCAGGGACGCTGGCGAGCGCCAAGTCTCACATTCCTGAAATGGCGTGGAACGACTCGTGCGCGAATCCGGTGTTCGCATCCGCATACGGCACGGGGGATGCGATTGCATTCTGCAACACGACGATGATACAGAACCAGAGCAACCCGTTCATCGAGATCTCCGGCGGGGGCAGCGGCGTGAGCAGTTGCACGACGACCCTCAATGGCGACTGTACTGGCGGCTATGCGCAACCCACCTGGCAGCAGGGCGTGCTCGGTATCTCAAGCTTCGGCGGCCGCGCCGTTCCCGACGTGTCCATGATTGCCACGCGCTGGCTCATGTGCTCTTACGATACGACGCCGTGCGAGCCGACACAGGCGCCGACGTTTCCGCCGGCGGCAACCGGCACCGTCAAGGTACTCGACGGTACGTCGGCGGCCGCGCCATCCGTGGCCGCCATCATCGCGCTCATCGATCAGACACAGATCTCCGACACACTCAGCGACGGCCGGCAAGGATTGCTGAACCCCACACTGTATAGCCTTGCGGCGAACGAGTATGGCTCGGCGGCCACCGCGACGGCGTGTGATGCCTCGCAAGGGGCCATCGCCAACGCGGCCTGCATTTTCTACGACGTCACGGCGGGCTCGAGCGCGCAGCCCTGCAAAGTCTCGAACTACAACATAAAGGCTGCCGGGAGCTCTCCCAACAGCACCTGCGGCAGTGAAAGCGGTGATGCGACCGGCATCATGGAAATCAATGGCGCGCAGTCCTACGCCGCCGCCACCGGCTTCGACATCGCCAGCGGCCTCGGCAGCATCAACGCCTCGGCCCTCATCGCGTCGTTCGTGTCGTCCAGCGCGCCTACCGGGCTGAAAGCCAGCGCGTCAGGCCAGGTCGTGACGTTGACCTGGACCGCCGATGCCAGCGCGACCTCCTACGACGTCTATCAAGGAACGGCCCCGGGGCCGGTGTCATCGACCCCGGTGAAGCAAAATGTGACCGGGACTTCCACCACCGTGAGCGGACTACAGTTCGGCCAAGAGTACGTCTTCGCCATCGCGGCGGTCTCCGCGACCGGCGTCATTTCGCCGCGGTCGAACACAGTCGATGTGACCACCGTGCCGGCGGCACCCACGGGTGTGACCGTCACCGCGCCGAGCGCGACCGCAGGCTCCCTCAGCCTCGCCTGGACGGGAAGTACCGGCGCCAGCTCGTACAACATCTTCGAAGGGACTGCTTCGGGCGGCGAGGGCACTGCGCCCGCCAAGACCGGGCTGAGCGGCACCTCGGCCAGCCTCACGAATCTGACTCCCGGCAAGCGGTATTTTTTCACCGTGGTCGCCGTCGACGCCGGGGGCAGCTCGATGGCCTCGGCCGAGGCGAGCGGCACGACGATTGCAAACCCGCCGACTGGATTCGCGGCCAGCCCCGGAAACGCCTCGGTGTCGCTCACCTGGAACGCCTCCGCCGGCGCCGCCAGCTACAGCGTGTACGAGGGGACGACTGCCTCGGGCGAAGGGACCCAGCCGGTTCAGAGCGGAGTGAGTGGAGCGAGCGCCACCATCGGTGGACTGACCAACGGAAAGAAGTATTACTTCACCGTCGCTGCGGTGGATGCGGGCGGGGTGTCGATGCCCTCCGGCGAAGCGAGCGCCACACCCGCCGCCCCGAAGAGCGGAGGAGGCGGTGCCATGGATTGGCTGGCCCTCGCCGGCCTCGCGGCGTTGCTTAGCTCTCGAAGAACCCCATCTTCACGCCCGCGAGCTGCACCACGTCGTTGTCGTTGAGGCGGCGGGCCTGAGGCCCGATCGGGACGCCGTTGACCTGCGGATAGTCGTTTTCCTTGCCGCTGTCGACGTGCACGATGAAGTAGCCTTCCGAGCGCCGGGTGATGGCGGCGACTTGCACGCCGGGACGACCCAGAGTGGTGAGGGCCTTGGTGAGCTCGAGCTCGCGGCCCGCGAACGCCCCGCTCAGCACTTGCAGCTTTGCCTTGGGTAGGGCGGTCGCGCTCTCCGGAATACCGGCGCCCGGCGGACGCTTTGCGGCGACTGCCTTGGCGGCCTGATCGACGGCCGCACCCACGCGGCGGATGCGATCCTCCCCCTGCGAGCTCGGGGTGATCACCATGGTCTTCTCGAACTCGTCCTGCTGGGCGTCGCTGTCCTGGCTGTCGACGAAACGCAGCTGGTGGTGCCCGACCGTGATGACGTCGCCGTGCTGCATCGCGTGTTTCTTGATGAGCTTGCCGTTGACGTACGTCCCGTTGGTGCTGTTCAAGTCCTCCAGGAAGGAGTCGTTGAGAATATTGATGATGAGCGAGTGATGACCGCTCACCGCAGGGTTATCGATGCGGATGTCATTGTCAGGGAGCCGCCCAATGGTGTAGCGCTCCTTGTTCATGTTGTATTCCGCGAGGATTTGACCATCCAAGCTGAGCATCAGACGTGCCACAGACGCATCTCCTAACCGAACCATCCCAATATTTTGTCAAATATACGCCGTTGCGCTGGGAACGGCTCAGTCACGTGCGCCATGATTACGGATACGTTATCGCGTCCGCCGTTATCGTTCGAGAGCTGAATCAATTGCTTAGCAACAGTATCAAGATTAGCACTAAAGGTACTGATTGTTAAGTGAATATCCTCATCCTCGATCATGTCCGAAAGCCCGTCCGAGCAAAGAACGTAGTAATCGCTCCTCTGCACGGGCTCCTCATGGATCTCCACATCGACGTTCTGCTCGACTCCCAGGGCTCTGGTCACGTAGTTCTTGTTGGTCGCGCGCTGGGCCTCTTGCTGTGAGTAAAAGCCCCGATCGACCAGTTCCTGCAGCAGCGAATGATCCAAGGTCATCTGCTCGAAGCGGTTGTCCCGAAGCCGGTAGAGACGGGAATCCCCGACGTGCGCGATCGACATCTTGTTATCGTGGAACAGGCAGGCCACTACCGTTGTGCCCATGCCCTCACATTGAGGCTGGGTCTTGGAGGTGTGATAGATGATTTTGTTGGCTCTGTGAATGGCGTCACGCAGAATGATGCTGGGCCGCGTCAAGCCGCTCTCCGGGTCGCGCACCGACAGGTCCTCGCGGTTCACGGCGTCGCGCACGAGATTGATGATGGTCTTCACGGCGATGCCGCTCGCCACCTCACCGGCGTTGTAGCCACCCATGCCGTCGGCCAGCACGAACAGGCCGATGTCGGCTTCGGTGCCGATCATGTCCTCGTTGTGCTCGCGTACCTTGCCTGTGTCGGTCAGGGCGACGCTCTGGATTTTGTTACGCAAGCTCATCTGCGTAAGCGTTCTTTAATCATCTGCTCGTGGCACCCGATCATGGCAATCCCGTCGGCAGCCTCGACCGACAGTCCTCCAGGGCCGCAGCCATCTGCGCCCCCGATTCGAATCGCGCTTCGGGAGTCTTGGCGAGCGCCCGATCAATGATGCTGTCGACGCAAGCCGGTAAATCCGGCCGCAGGGCGCGCAATGGCGGATGCGGTGCCTCTGCGATCTGTTGCATCAATCCGGTCATCGAATCGGCCGTGAACGGCAGCTGACCGGTCAATAGCTGAAACAGGCTAACACCCAAGGAAAACAAGTCCGAGGCGCCGGTCACGGTTCGTCCCTCGAGCTGCTCCGGAGACATGAAGGACGGGGTGCCGAGCACGATTCCGGTGCGGGTCGTGCCGGCGCCGGTCAACCGCGCAATGCCGAAGTCGGTGATCTTGAGCACGTCCGCGCTCGGATCGTACATAATGTTCGCGGGCTTGATGTCCCGATGCACGACTTGCTGCTTGTGCGCGAAGCCGAGTGCCTGTGCGGTGCGGGCGACGAGATCGAGTACTTTGCGCGGCTCGAGCAAGGTGTCGCGCGTCGCATAGTCGCTGAGATGCCGCCCCTTCAGATATTCCATGGCGATGTAGGCCAATCCCCGCTCTTCGCCGACATCGTAGATCGTCACGATGTTCGGATGGTTGAGCCGCCCCGCGGTCTCGGCCTCGCGGAAGAACCTCGCTCGAGCCTCGGCCAGCTCCGACTCGCTGAATTCGCTCGCGAGCGGAATCGCCTTGATCGCGACCAGCCGGTTGATCGCGGTATCGCGCCCGAGATAGACGGTGCCCATGGCGCCGCGGCCGATTTCACGCTCGAGCTGATAGCGGCCGAGGCGTTGCACATCCCCGGCCGCCGCGAGCGTGGCGCGAGCGGCAGGCGTCGCAGAGGCTCCTCCGGCGATGAACGTGGGGACGACGGGCGGGGCGGGCGCCCGGGCGGGGCGGTTGCGGTCGGGGGCTGAGGGCATCGCCGCCTTGGTGGCGGGTGCGGCGGCTGCCGGCGCCGGCTTGCGCTCGGCGTCCATGAGTCGGCGCAGCCGCTGGCCCACATCTTTATAAGTGTTGTCGATGCGTACCAGGTGGCGGTACACGGCGGTCGCCTGGACGTTCCGGCCGCGCTGCTCGAGCTGGGTTCCCAGGCTGTAAAGATCGCCGAGGACGGTGGTGGTCGCCTTGCGGGCCTTGAGCTCGGCGAAGCGCTGCTCGAAATTGTCCAAAAGCCGCCCCGTATCCGCACCCATGGGCTGCTGCGGCTTGGGCGCGGAAACCGGCGCGGGCGAGGCCCAGCGCGCCATGACGAACAGCGCGCCCCCGCCGCTCAGCAGCACTGCGCCAGGCAGCCAGGCCCACGGACCGGCATTGATGTGCGCTCGGAGCAACACGGCGATGCCCAACAGGCCAAAACCGGCTATAGCCGAGATCATCCCGAATTTGCGCATGCTCCAGACATAATCCATCCAGCGAAGCGGCGAAGTATAGGGGATCGGGCAGCCGGAACTGCAATGGTAAGCTCACATATTCGATGCCCGGGAGACGCATGGCGAGGTCCAAAGAGGTTTTTGTTTGCCAGTCTTGCGGGAGCTCATCGCCCAAATGGCAGGGCCAATGCGCCGCCTGCGGCGAATGGAACACCCTGATAGCGGAGATTCAGGGGCCGCGTGCCGCAGCGCGGGGGGGCGCGAACGCCCCGCGCTCGGCCGCCTCGACCTCCTTGGCGGAGGAGGCGAGCGCCGAGCAGCCCCGTCTTCTCACCGGCTCCGCCGAACTCGACCGTGTGCTCGGCGGCGGACTCGTCGCGGGGTCGGTGACCCTGATCGGGGGCGATCCGGGCATCGGTAAATCGACCCTGATGCTGCAATCGGCGGCGGCCCTGAGTGCGGCAGCGCCCTCGCTCTATGCGACCGGCGAGGAATCGCTCAAGCAGGTGGGGCTGCGCGCCCGGCGCCTCGGGCTCGACTCGGCCGGCACGCGCCTGCTCGCGGAGACCCAGGTCGAGGCCATCGTTGCGGCCGCGAAGACACTCAAGGCGGGCGCCCTCATCGTCGATTCGATTCAGACCATGTATTCGGACCGGATCGAGGCGGCCCCGGGTGCCGTTTCGCAGCTGCGCGAGTGCACGGCCGAGCTCGTGCGGTTTGCGAAGAGCAGCGGCACGGCGGTCCTTTTGGTGGGCCATGTGACCAAAGAGGGGCAGATCGCCGGTCCGCGCGTGCTCGAGCACATGGTCGACACGGTGCTTTACTTCGAGAGCGACATGGGCAGCCGCTACCGAGTGCTGCGGTCAGTAAAGAACCGCTTCGGCGCGGCGAACGAGATCGGCGTGTTCGCGATGCTCGAGCAGGGGTTGCGCGAAGTCGCCAATCCATCGGCAATCTTTCTCTCCCGCCATGCAGAGCCCGTTTCCGGGAGCGCCATCACGGTACTGCGCGAGGGCACCCGGTCGCTGCTCATCGAGGTTCAAGTGCTGGCGGACGGCAGCGTGGGCGCGAACCCGCGGCGTGTCGCGGTCGGCATCGACGCCAATCGGCTCACCATGCTGCTCGCGGTAGCGCACCGCCACGGCGGTCTGCGCCTGTCGGGACAGGACGTGTTCGCCAACGTTGTCGGCGGGGTGCGCCTGCAGGAGACGGCGGGGGATCTCGCGATCGTGCTCGCCGCCCGATCGAGCTTGAACGATGCGCCCTTGCCGCAGGCACTGATCGTGTTCGGCGAGCTCGGCCTCGCGGGCGAGATCCGCCCGGTGCCGTTCGGCGAGGAGCGCTTGCGCGAGGCTGCCAAGCATGGATTCAAGTCGGCTTTGGTTCCCGAGGCGAACGTGCCCAGGCGGGCTATCGAGGGCATGACGGTGCGCGGCGTCGCGCGCCTCAGCCAGGCGCTCGATGCTCTGTAGCCGGCGACGGAGGAGTTGACGGTGAGATTGCGAGAAGTCCCGCGATGCGCGTTCGTTCTGCTGCTCGCCGCTCACGCGGCACCGTCCATGCCGCAATCCGATGCCGGACATCCCATCATCTTGCATGCGGCCCATTTGCTCGACGTCGATACGGGCCGCTTGCAGACACCGGGCGAGGTGCGTGTCGAGGGGGACCGCATCGTTGCGGTCGGTACTGCGGTCGAGCGCGCCCCCGGTGCCGAAATCATCGATCTCGGCGGGGCCACCTTGATGCCGGGCCTCATCGACGCGCACGTGCATCTCTTTTTGCATCCGGGCGCCGAGGATCTGCAGACCGTAGAGGAATCCGTGCCGAAGCGCACCCTGCTCGCGATGCGCGCCGCCCGCGACGATCTCATGGCGGGCTTCACCGCCGAGCGCGACATGGGCACCGAGGGTGCAGGCTCCGCCGATACGGCGATCCGCGATGCCATCGACAGCGGCCTCATCGTCGGCCCGCGGCTGCGCATTTCGGGCAACGCCATCGATATCCTGGGCGGGCACGAGGATGCCAATCACTTCAATCCCGCGCAGCATGTCCTCTCGAATGCCGACCACGCCAACAGCGCGGAGGAGATCGTGGCGGTCATCCGCGAGCAGCACAAGCAAGGCTCGGATTTCGTGAAAATCTACGAGACCGGACCGGATACCCTGCGGGATGGGGTGCTGCATACGCCCTATCAGTACACGACCGCGCAGCTCAAGGCGGGCGTCGAGGAGGCGGCCCGCTGGGGTGGCCGCGTCGCGGTGCACGCCATGGGTGAGCCCGGTACGCTCTTTGCGGCGCAGGCCGGAGTGGCCTCCATCGACCACGCGACGCAGCTCTCCGATGAGACCATGCGTCTCATGAAAGCGAAGGGGATTTTCGCCGTGCCCACCTTCACGATATTTGAGTTCTTCGCCGCGCAGGACCACGCCGCCCAGGATGAGCGGCTGCAGCTCGATTACAAGATCAAGGAATTCAAGAAGCAGATCTCGGCCGGCATTCCGTTCGCGGTTGGCTCGGACGTGGGGCCCTTCCTGCACGGCACGCAGGCCCGCGAGCTCGAGCTCATGGTGAAGTACGGCATGACGCCGCTCGCGGTGCTGCGAGCGGATCTCTTGAACGGCGCCCGCCTGCTCGGTTGGGACGGCTCGATCGGCGCCTTGAAGCCAGGCTACTACGCCGACATCATCGCGGTTCCCGGCTCCCCACTCGAAGACATCACCGTGGTCGAGCGCGTCTCGTTCGTGATGAAGGGCGGGGTGATCGAGCGGCGCGGGGCTAACCCTTGAGCCCGCGAGCATCGAGATAGGCAGCGAGCACCGCGGCCTCTGCGCGTGGGTCCGCCAGGCCGATATATCCGTCCGGACGCACGAGATAAAGCGCGTCGCGCTCGAGCCCGCTCGCCTCGAGCGCCGGGCGCCAGGAAAAGGCGTGCAGGGGCAGGTCACGCTCCCGACAGAGCGACTCGATTGCGGGACGCGGCTCTCCATACACGTGCACCTGCCAGCCGATGGAGGCGAGCGGCGCGAAGTTATCGATGTCCTCAGCGAGAGGTACCCAGGGGAGCCGGTCTCCGCCCTGCACGGCGCCGGCGCGGCCCTCGCTCAAGGGGCTGGCGCGATAGTTCACCGCCGTCTGGGACACGGTGCGGAATAGCAGACGGCGCATCGCCCGCAATGGGAAGAGGAGCGCCACCAGCCGCGGAAAGACCTCGAGCCGGAAGAATCGAGCGTTCCAGCTCGAGCTCGTCACCACGCTGAAGGCGCGGTCGGTGGTGCGCACCAGGCGCCGCGCGAAGGCGATGCGCTCGGGCTCGTAGCTGTCGAGGATCGATTCCGGTGCGCGTTCCTGAAGTACCGCCGCGAGTTTCCACGCGAGATTAATCGCGTCGCCGATGCCGGTGTTCATGCCTTGCCCACCCACGGGGCTGTGGATGTGCGCGGCATCGCCGAGCAGGAACGCGCGGCCTTGACGGAACCGTTCGGCGACGCGGTGGTGCACGCGATACGTCGAGAACCAATTCACGCGCCCGACCTCGATCGGTAGCCATCCCATCACCCGCCGGCTCACGTCCTCCCAGGAGATTTGCTCCGACGATGTCCGTGCGGGGTCATCGCGCACGGTTCCCACCAGGCGTACCGCGCCCGCGGGACGGCGCGCAAATATCGCCAGGAAATCCGTCGTGTCGAGGGCGACGTGAATGTTCCCGTCGATTACCGCCCCCGCGGCCTGCACGTCGGCCACGTAGAAGAGGTGATCATAGGTGCCGCCGCCGAATCCGATGGCGAGCGTGGTACGCACGGCCGAGTGTGCGCCGTCGCATCCCGCGATGTAAGCCGCCGCGACGGTCTCGATGCCGCCATCGGGACGCTTCAGCTGCGCGTGCACTTCGCCGCCCGATTCCTCGAAGCTCGCGAGCTCGTAGCCGCGCTCCACCACGACGCCGAGCGCGGCCAGCCGCTCGATCAATAAACGCTCGTGCTCTTCCTGCGGGAACACCAGGGCGAAGGGAAAGGGGCTCAAGGCGGCGCCGAGATCGCCGAGGCTCGCGCTCGCACGGCGTTTGCCCGCGACCCAGAAGTTCACCGCGCGCACGCGGTGGCCGCGCGCGACGACGGCGCGCGCCAGATCGATCTGGCCGTAGAGCTCGAGCGTGCGGGCTTGAACGGCGAGTGCCCGCGAGGTGGTGCCGGGCTCCGCCGCCCGGTCGATGAGGCGCACCGGCACTTTCAAATGTGTGAGCCACAAGGCGAGCACCAGGCCGGTGGGTCCGGCCCCGACGATGAGCACTCGGGCGTTGGGCATGAGATGCCTTTCTGGTGATCCGCTCGTATGCTAGGTCCTTCTTGCCCGGGAGGAAAGATGAGCGCGACTGTGCCGTTCGACGCGACCGTGGATAGACCGTTCCTGTCGCGCAGCGCCCAGCGCTGCTGCGCCTGGTCGGAGCGCTGGTTTCCGGACGCCTTTGCCTTCGCCATGCTCGCCGTTGCCATCGTGTCCCTCGGAGCGGTTTGCATCGGCGCGCCGCCGCTGTCCATCGCGGAGAGTTTTGGTTCGGGTTTCTGGAGCGTGATTCCCTTCACGATGCAAATGGCCTTCATCATCATTGGCGGCTACGTCATCGCCGATTCGCCGCCGATCGCTTCGCTGGTGATGCGCCTCGCCGCCCTGCCGCGCACCGGCCGAGGGGCCGTCGCGCTGGTCGCGCTCGCCTCGGCGATGATGTCCTTGATTCACTGGGGCTTCAGCATGGTGTTTTCCGCGCTGCTGGTGCGCGCCATGGCCCGGCGAGGCGACCTGCCGGTGGATTACCGTGCGGCAGGCGCGGCGGCGTGCACCGGCTTCGGATCGGTGTGGGCGCTCGGCCTGTCCTCTTCCGCCGCACTGTTGCAGGCGAACGCTGGGAGCATGCCGCCGGGGCTTCTCGCCGAGACGGGCGTCATTCCGTTCAGCCAGACCATCTTCTCGTGGCAGTCGATGCTGTGCGCGGTGATTCTCATCGTCGCGAGCACCTGGATCGCCTGGAGCACCGCGCCGGGCGCTGCCGAGGCTCACACGGCGCATGCGCTCGGCATCGATCTGCAGGATCGCGGCGACCGAAGCATGCGCAGCCGTCCGGGGGAGTGGCTCGAATACAGTCCCGTTGCGGCGCTATTCATCGCGGCGCTGGGAGCGGTGTTCCTCGCGCGCGAGTTCGCGGTCAAGGGGTTCGCCGCCGCGATCTCGAATCTCAATACGTATAATTTGCTGTTCATCGTGGCCGCCCTGGTGCTGCAGTGGCGGCCGCGACGTTTCATCGACGCTGTGGCGCGCAGCGTGCCGGGTACGGCGGGAGTGCTCATGCAGTTCCCGTTTCTCGGCGCAATCGCCGCGATCCTGACGGGTGCCAAGAACGGCGGCGGTCAAACCCTCTCGGGGCTGTTGGGTTCGGCCTTCACGCACGTCGCGAGTCACGCGACGTTCGCTCCGATCATCGGCGCCTACTCGGCCCTGCTCGGATTGTTCGTGCCCTCGGGCGGCGGCAAGTGGATCATCGAGGCGCCCTACGTCATGCACGCGGCGAATGCCCTGCACTACAACCTCGGTTGGGTGGTGCAGATCTACAATGCGGCGGAGGCGCTGCCGAATCTCATCAATCCGTTCTGGATGCTGCCCATCCTGGGGATTCTCGGGCTCAAGGCCCGCGATCTGATCGGCTTCACCGTCGTGCAGTTCGCGATCAATCTCCCGCTGGTACTGCTGCTCTTGTGGGCCCTCGGTGCGACGCTTCCCTATCTGCCGCCGCTCGCGCCGCACTGATCGCTAGCGGTTAGCGGCTGCCGGATGATCCGAAGGCACGGCCGCGAAGGTGCCGCGAGTCGGCTCCTGCTCGAGCGCCAGATAGGGCGCGCAGCTCGCCGAGGCGGCGACCACTTCGTACTTGGCTTGGGCGGTGAGGTACTGGCAAACGAGGATGGGCGAGCCGGGGTAGGAGGTTATCGTGCGTTGACCCACGAGCTTGGCGCGCGGGCTCTCCGCGGCGCTCGCGGCGAGGGCGATCGATAATCCGAGGGCGAAGGCGACGATCTTCATGGCGGCTCCAATCGACTAGCGCCATTGTGAGCGGAGCTCCCGGCGAAAGACCGCTACCGAGTTCTCAGATATGCGCTTCGGCGCGCCAAGCGCCGCGCGATATGTCACACGCCGCGCCCGCCCTCGGGCCTATCAGCGCGGGCGCCCGGCGGTCGGATGCGCACGGTCTTGATGGCGTTCTCCCCGGTCTGCACGACTTCGAGCATGTAGTCCGCCAGCTTGAGCGTGGTGCCGGGCTCGGGAATGGTCTCCAGATACTCGACGATGAGACCGTTCAACGTCTTCGGGCCGTGCGTCGGCAGATTCCAGCGCATCGAGCGATTCAAGGCACGGATCGTCGTCGCTGCGTTGGCGACGAAGCTGCCGTCGGGCTCGCGGTGCAGATCCTTGTGCATCATGGTGGCAGGGTCCGTGGTGAACTCGCCCACGATTTCCTCGAGGATGTCCTCGAGCGTCACGAGTCCCTGAATGTCGCCGTACTCGTCGACCACAAACGCCATACGGCGCTTGTCGCGCTGGAAATTCAGCAGCTGGGTGTTGAGCGGCGTCCCCGAGGGAACGAAGTAGGCATCGCGGGTGCTTGCCGCCTCGATCAGCTTCTCGCGATCCCAGCGGCCGCGCGCGAGCTCGTGCACCACGCGCTTCATGTGCAGCACTCCGACGATATGCTCGATGTCCCCCTCGAATACGGGCAAGCGCGTGTGCTGGCTCTGGCGCAACTGCTCCAGGATCTTCTCCCACGGGTCGTCGACGTCGATGCCGACGATTTCGACGCGCGGCACCATGATGTCCTCGACCGTCGCCTTCTCCAGATCGAGAAGACTCATGAGCATTTGCTGGTGGCGTTTCGGAATCATCGCGCCTGCCTCGGCGACCACGGTGCGCAGCTCCTCCGTGCTCAGGGAATTCGAGGCTTGCTCGCGCGATACGCCGAGCAGGCGCAGCACGCCGTTCGCGAGCAGGTTCGTCGCCCACACAAAGGGATAGAGCACCCACAGGAGCGCCGTGTATACGTAGGCGGAGGGCAGCGCAAGCCGTGCCGGGTGCAGCGCACCGTAGGTCTTCGGCGCCACCTCGCAGAAGATCAGCACCACCACCGCAAGGATCAACACGCTGAACGCGAGCAGATAGTCGCCGCCCAATCTGATCGCGATCACGCTGACCAGCGCAGGCGTGGTCACATTCACGATCGTGCTCAGAAAGAGGATGAGCCCGATCAGCCGGTCCGGGCGGGCGAGCAGCGCTTCCGCGAGACGCGCGCCGCGATTGCCCGCCTTCGCTTGATGGCGCAGCCGATAGCGGTTCAGGCTCATGAGCGCGGTCTCGCTGCCCGCGAAAAAAGCGGCGAGTGCGAGCAGCACGCCCAGCGCACAGAACAGGACACTGAGAGTGGGGTGCGGCATTCCCTTTTAAGTCAGCCCCAGTGCCGCCCGAGCAGGTACTCGAGGACGAACTTCGAGCCGAAATACGCCAGGATCAGAAAGCCGAATCCGCTCAACGTCCAGAGAACCGCGGGCCGCCCGCGCCAGCCGTAGCGCGTGCGCCCGATGAGCAGCACGCCGAACAGCACCCAGGCGATGCACGAGAGAATCGTCTTGTGCTCGAGGTGCTGGGCACGCAGGTTGGTGACGAACACGAAGCCGGTGAGCAGCGCCAACGTGAGGATCACGAAGCCCGTGCCGATCAGCCGGAACATCACCTTCTCGAGAGCATCGAGCGGCGGCAGGACCGTCGACAGATGCGCGACGCGTCGCGTGCGCAGCCGCCGATCGAGAAACACGAGCACGAGGGCCGTGACGGCGGCCGCGAGCAACAGCGCCGCCGCGGCCATGGACAAGAGGATGTGCGCGGTGAGCTCCCACCCGGGCGCCGCTTCCTCGGCGAAGCTATGTCCGATGCCGGTGAGCGACGCACCGACCGCTGCGAGCCCGAGCAGTATGGCGGCGATGGCGCGGTTGCGCGTCTCCGCGGCGATGAAGCACGCCACCACGGCGAGTGTCCAGGCAAGCATCGAGATCGCCTCGACCAAGCCGATGGAATAGGGCCCGAGGTAGTACATGAGCCGCGCGATCGCCTCGGTGTGCGCGGCGATTGCGCCGAGCGTGACCACCCAGGCCAGGGTTCCGAGACGGGAATTGCTGACACTTCGCAGCATCAGCCACGCGCCGGCGGCGTACAGCGCGAACAGAACGATGTGGAAAATCACGGCGGGATGCGAGAGATCACGGCTGGGACGGATCATGACACAAGCGCTGAGGGTGCGCCTAGCGCGTGCCCATGCGCTATCATTTGTACATGTTCGACCGTCTGACAGCGGGCCTCACCCGCGCCCTCGACGCTCTTTCAGGGCGCGGCTACCTGAGCGAGGACAACATCGCCGACACCGTCCGCGAGGTCCGCCTCGCGCTGCTCGACGCCGATGTCGCGCTGCCCGTGGTGAAGAGCTTCACCGAGGCGATCAAGAGCCGGGCCGTCGGGGTGGAAGTCACCAAGAGCCTCACCCCGGGACAGGCCTTCATCAAGGTTGTGCACGAGGAGCTCGTGCGCCTCATGGGCGAGCCGAGCACGGGCCTCAACTTGCGGGCGCAACGCCCGGTGGTCGTCATGCTCGCGGGGCTTCAGGGCGCGGGCAAGACCACCACGGTCGGCAAGCTTGCGCGCTGGCTGATGGAGAAACAGCGCAAGAAAGTGCTCCTCGTGAGCACCGACGTGTACCGTCCCGCGGCCATCGCCCAGCTCGAGACCCTCGCCGCGCAAGTGGGCGCGGGGTTCGCCCCCGCCGATGCGGCGGAGGCGCCCGTGGCGATCGCGCGCCGCGCGCTCAACCAGGCGACGCTCCAGGCCTATGACGTGCTCATCATCGATACGGCGGGGCGCCTGCACGTCGATGCCGAGATGATGAAGGAAGTGAGCGAGCTCGAGACGGCGCTCGCTCCTCGCGAGCGCCTGTTCGTCGTCGACAGCATGGCCGGCCAGGATGCCGTGAACGCGGCCCGCGCGTTCAACGAGACCTTGAGCCTCACCGGGGTGATCCTGACCAAGGCCGATGGCGATGCCCGCGGCGGCGCGGCTCTGTCGGTCCGCCAGGTGACCGGGAAGCCCATCTTGTTCGTCGGCACCGGCGAGAAGTCCGAGGCGCTCGAGCTCTTTCATCCCGAGCGCATCGCCTCGCGCATTTTGGGCATGGGCGATGTGCTGTCGCTGGTCGAGCAAGTCCAGGAGCAGGTCGACCAGGAGAAGGCGGAGAAGCTCGCCAAGAAGATCAGCAAGGGCAAGTCCTTCGACCTGGCGGATTTACGGGACCAGCTGAGCCAGCTGCAAAAGATGGGCGGTATGTCCGCGGTCATGGACAAGCTGCCCGCACAGCTGCAGGCGAATGCGGCCGCAGCGGCCGGCGCGGTGAACCCGAAGGTCATCAAGCGTCAAATGGGAATCATCGACTCGATGACGCCGCGCGAGCGGCGCCGTCCGGACATCATCGATGCCTCACGCAAGCGTCGCATTGCAGCAGGGGCAGGGGTGCCGCTGCCCGAGGTCAATCGGCTGCTCAAGCAATTCGATCAGATGCAAAAAACCATGAAAAAAATGATGAAGGGCGGGATGCTCAAGAATCTGATGCGGGGCATGGGCGGCCGGCTGCCACCCGGAATGGGCCCGCGCTTCTGATTTCTTGCCCTGGAGGCGGCAAACTCATTACAATTGACGGCTTGGCATTGAAGGGTGGAAGCACGATGGTGACGATCCGGTTGACTCGACGAGGCGGCAAGAAGACGCCGTTCTATCATGTGGTGGTGACCGATAGCCGCAAGCGGCAGGGGGGCACCAGCCTGGAGAGCGTCGGCCTGTTCAATCCGGTCGCGCGCGGCGCGGAAATCAAGCTGCGCCTGGACGTGGCGCGCATCGAGCACTGGCTCAAGGAAGGCGCGCATATGTCGGACCGGGTCAAGCAGCTGCTGACCGTTTATCGCAAACAGGCCGCCTGACGGTCCCGAACGCGAGGCCCGGGGCAGAGCGGTGAGCGGTGGGGCCTCCGCGCTCATCGAGCTGGGGCAGGTCGGCGCACCCTTCGGTATTCGCGGTTGGGTGAAGCTGCACTCCTACACCGAGCCGCCCGAGCGATTGCTCGAGCACCGCACGCTGAAGCTCCGCCAGGGCGGCGCCTGGCGGGACTACGCGGTGGAGGCCACGGGTCGGAGCGGCGGTGCGCTGACGGTCAAGCTGGCGGGGGTTCTCGATCGGACCGCCGCCGAGGCGCTGAAAGGTGCGGTGGTCGCCGTGCCGCGAAGCGATCTGCCGCCGTGTGCGGCGGGGGACTTCTACCGAGCCGATTTGCTCGGTTGTGACGTAGTGAATTTGGCGGGCGATCCCCTCGGGGTGGTCGCGCATTTCGTGGAGACCCCGGCGCACGCGCTCATGGTGGTGCGGGGGATGCGGGAGTACTGGGTGCCGGCCGTGCCGCAGCACCTGCGTCGCGTGGACCTTGAGGCGCGGCGGATCGTGGTGGATTGGGAAGAACCGGCCGATCAGCGGTAAGTATGCGTATCGCGGTGGTTTCTCTGTTCCCTTCCATGCTGCGCGAGGCTATGGCGCACGGCGTGCTGGGCAGAGCCGTGGAACGGGAAGTGCTCGAGGTGTCGTACTTCGATCCTCGGGAGCATACGCACGATGTGCACCGAACCGTGGACGATCGTCCCTACGGCGGCGGCCCGGGGATGGTGCTGAAGGTCGAGCCGCTGCGCGATGCGCTGCGGGCGGCCCGGGCCACGATGCCTGCGGGTGCGCGCGCCGTTTATCTGGGCGCCGACGGTATGCGGTTCGACCAGGAGCGGGCACGCGAGGCCCGCGATTGGCCGGGGTTGATCCTCGTGGCCGGCCGCTACGAGGGGGTCGACGAGCGCTTCGTCGAGTGCGAGATCGACGAGCAATGGTCGATCGGCGATTATGTTTTGACGGGCGGCGAGCTGCCCGCGCTGGTGGTGATCGATGCGATCGCCCGACTGTTGCCGGGTACCCTCGGCAGCGAGGATTCGGCGCTGCAGGAATCGTTCAGCGACGGGCTGCTGGATTGGCCGCACTACACGCGACCGATCACGGTGGATGGGCACGAAGTGCCGGAGGTCCTGGCTTCGGGCGACCATGCCGCGATCCGCCGCTGGCGGCAGAAGGAGGCCTTGGGCCGCACGTGGCTCAGGCGTCCGGATCTGCTCGAGCGGCGCGGCCTGTCGAGCGAGGAGCGCGCGTTGCTCGAGGAGTTCAAGCTCGAGCGGGGCTCCGGGAGCGGCGCGGGCCGGGTGACTGATTGTTAGGATGAGGGCGAGAGCTATGAACAAGATCATTCAAGAACTGAATGCCGAGCGGTCGACGCGCAAGCTTCCGGAATTCAATCCCGGCGACACGGTGGTCGTGCAAGTGAAGGTCGTCGAGGGCGACCGCGAGCGCGTACAGGCCTACGAGGGCGTGGTGATCGCCAAGAAGAACCGCGGTCTCAATTCCTCATTCACCGTGCGCAAGATCTCGCACGGCGAGGGCGTCGAGCGGGTATTCCAGACGTTCAGTCCGTCGATCAGCGAGGTGAGCGTCAAGCGCCGCGGCGCGGTGCGCCGTGCGAAACTCTATTACCTGCGCGATCTGTCCGGCAAGGCAGCACGCATCGACGAGAAGATCTAGTCCGCGTGGGCAACCTCGCGTGGGCGCGAGCCTAGTGACTCGCCGCACCCGCGGTATCGAGCCCAAGCCAGGTAGGCGCTGATGGGATTCTTCGGACTGGTGTGGCGGATGTTGGAGGGCATACGCAAGGTCCTTCATCTCATTCTGTTGCTGATCATTTTCGGATTCGTGCTCGCGGCACTGCATACGTCCATTCCCTCCGTGCCGCGCACCGCCGCCCTGGTGATCGCGCCCGAGGGCGAGCTCGTCGAGCAGCTGTCCAGCGATCCGCTGCGCCGTGCCTTCGGGCAGGCTTCCGGCGGCCCGGCGCCCGAGACCCTGCTGCGCGACGTGATCGATGCCATCGGGTCGGCCAAGAGCGACTCGCGCATCAAGCTGATCGTGCTGGACCTCGACAATCTGTCCTCGTCGGGGCTGTCGAAGCTGCAGGAGATCGGCGCAGCGCTGCGCGATTTCCGCACCGCCGGCAAGCGCGTGGTCGCGGTAGGCGACTCGCTCGACCAGACCCAGTATTACCTCGCGGCGCAGGCGGGCGAGGTGTATCTCGATCCGCTCGGGCTCGTGTACGTCGACGGCTTCAGCTACTACCGCATGTTTCTGAAAGACGCCATCGACAAGCTCGGCGTGGACGTCAACGTGTTCCGTGCCGGCACTTTCAAGAGCTACACCGATCAGTTCTCGCGCAGCGACATGGCGCCGAGCGAGCGCGAGGAAAGCGCCGTGTGGCTCAATTCGCTGTGGAGCTCCTACACCCAGGACGTGACGCGCGCACGATCGCTCAAGCCGACCGCGCTCGATGACTACGTCAATGAGGCTCCGGCGGCGCTCGCCGCGGTGAACGGCGATGCGGCCAAGCTCGCGTTGCAGCGCGGATTGGTAACCGCGCTCAAGAGCCGGCGGCAACTCGCCGACGAGCTCAAGGGTCTGGTCGGAGAGGACTCCGACAGCCATTCCTTCAATTCGATCGGCATGACGCAGTATCTCGCGGCGGTGCGGCCGAAGCGCGTGCTCAAGGGGAAAAGCGACGCGAAGGTCGGCATCGTGGTGGCCGCCGGCGAAATACTCGACGGCCATCAGCCGCCCGGCAAAATCGGCGGCGACAGCACTGCGGACCTCTTGCGCCAGGCACGCTACGACAAGGCGGTAAAGGCGGTGGTCCTGCGCGTCGACAGTCCCGGCGGGAGCATGTTCGCTTCGGAGCTGATTCTTCGCGAGGTGCAGGCACTGCGCAAGGCGGGCAAGCCCGTGGTCGTGTCCATGAGCACCTACGCGGCCTCCGGCGGCTACTACATTTCGGCGGGCGCCAACCAGATTTTCGCGAGCCCGACGACCTTGACCGGGTCCATCGGCGTTTTCTCGGTGGTACCGACCTTCCAGCGCACGCTCGAGAAGCTCGGCGTCAAGGTGGATGGTCTCGGCACGACGCCCCTTGCGGGAAATCTGCGCCTCGATCGGCCGCTGGATGCCGCCAGCCGCCAGATCCTGCAAGTCTCTGTCGACCATGCCTACGATGAGTTCCTGCATCGGGTGAGCGAGGGCCGCAAGAAGACCGTCCCGGACATCGACAAGATTGCGCAGGGCCGCGTCTGGGCGGGGATCGATGCCGAGCGCGTCGGGCTCGTGGACCACCTGGGCGGGCTCAAGGATGCGACGGATACCGCCGCGAAGCTCGCCGAGCTTGGCTCCGACTACGCCGTCGACTACATCGAGCCCGAGCTCTCCCTGCGCGAGCAGCTGCTGCTGCAACTGCGGTCCCAGGCGGTGCACCTTGGGCAGATCGCGGGCCTTATCCCGCCGCCGAGCCCTTTGGAAAGCGCTCTCGACCCGATCCTCGCGCAAGCCCGCTCGATCGCCGAGCTCAACGACCCCCGTGGGCTGTATGCCTATTGCTGGTGTATGGAGCCCCTCACGCCGCGCAAGGTCTTAGGCGGCCGCTAGCTGCCCGGCATCGCGCTCTATCCCGCGTGACGGCGCTCCAGGGCGGGGTGTCAGATTAACCCAACAATTCCTCCCGGCGGGACGAGATAGCTTGCCCCCGCTGCACAAACGGGCCCGGCTGTTGTAGCATTATGGCAACCGGACCATGGCCACTGACGCCGTGGGCGCAAATTCCGATGAATGGAGAAGACAACATGAGGGGATTCCCGTCCGTCCAGTTTGGCTTTGTGGGTGCGTCCGCGCTTGCCCTGCTCATCACGGGGGGCGCAAACGCCCAGCAGCAAACCCCGACCAACGCAGAGACACGCGGCGATTCGCTGCAGGAAATCGTAGTTACAGCGACCAAGCGTGAGTCGACTCTCGAGACTACGCCGATCAGCATCACCGCCATCACCGGACAAGAGCTGCAAGATCGCGGCATCACGGACATACAGTCGATCGTGCAGTCGGTACCCGGCGTTTCCATGAGAAGCAGCGGTCCGGGCCAAACCGAGCTCGAGATGCGCGGCATGACCTCGTCCGGCGGTAATTCGTCCACGGTCGGATTCTATCTGGGCGACACGCCGCTCACTTCGCCGTCGTCCGCGCAGAACGGCAAGGTGGTGATCGATCCGAATCTCTATGACTTGAATCGCATCGAGGTCCTGCGCGGACCGCAGGGCACGCTATACGGCTCAGGGTCGATGGGCGGCACCATCAGGCTGATACCCAACGCACCGGATCCTACCGCCTTCGACGCGTCCGGCGAGCTGATTTTGGGCCACACCAGCGGTGGGGATACGCCGAATCACACCGAGAACGCGATGGTTAACCTGCCGCTGAACGATACGGCGGCCCTGCGAATCGTCGGCTCGGTTGAGAGCTTGAGCGGCTGGATCAATCGCATCGTGATTGCCTATCCGGATTTTCCCTCGCCCGTCAATGCGACGACGCGCGGCAACGTGGCTGCAGCGCCGGTCGCCGAGACCAACCGCGACGTGAACAACGAGAATCTGCGCACCGTGCGCGGGTCGTTTCTCTGGAAACCGACCGACGAGCTGTCGATCGAGCCCTCGTTCATGTATCAAGAACTCACGCAGGGCGGCCTCAATCTGATCGACAGCCAGCCCGGCACGGTGGCGAATTATCAGCCTTATGACATTCCCGAGCCGTTCGAGGATCGGATCGATCTGCAATCGCTCAACGCTCAATATAGTTTCGGCTTTGCCGATCTCACGTCGACCAGCTCGCACTGGAGCCGCGATGAGAACCTGCGGCAGGACGGCACCGAGGAGATCGCGTACGCGTTGGGGTCTTCTCCCTATCCCGCGTTTGGCGGCGCAGGTCCCACCGTCCCTACGCCGGTCGAAGACGATAAGTCGAACCAGTGGAGCGAGGAAATTCGCCTCACCTCCTCGGGCAACGGCCCCTTCAAGTGGTTGGCCGGCTACTTCTATCAGGACTTCACCTCGTTCTGGAACCTGTACGTTTTCACTCCGTACACGGCCATCACGTTCTTCCCGACTTTCAATGATGCATTCACCCAGGTTCAGCCGACGACGATTCTGCAGAACTCGGCGTTCGGCGAAGTCTCCTACACGTTCTTCGACCAGCTCACGGCCACCGCGGGCGCGCGCCGCTATTACTATCGCGGGACCGTCGATACCGCGGTTTCAGGTTATCTGAGCTCTTCGGGAACAACCAGCAACGCTTACTTCCGGACGGAGGAGCGCGATCAGGGCGTGACGCCCAAATTCAACCTCTCCTATCAGCTCAACAAGGAGATGCTCCTCTACACGACGGTCGCGCAGGGCTTCCGGCCCGGCGGCGGCAACCAGCCCATTCCGACGACCGGTCCGCTGGGTACGGAATGCCTGGCGAATCTCCAGGCCATCGGCTTGAATTCGGCGCCGCTCGGGTTCAAGCCCGACAAGGTGTGGAGCTACGAGGCCGGCGAGAAATTCCGCGACAGCGACGGACGCCTGACCATCAATTCCGCCGGTTACTTCGAGAACTGGCAGCACATTCAGCAGAACATTCCGCTCGAGTGCGGATTTCCCTTCACCAGCAACGCGGGCGATGCGCATATCTACGGCGCGGAGCTCGAGGTCACTGCGCTGCTCATGCCGGGACTCATAGCCTCTGCGAGCGGCAGCTGGAACCATGCGGAATACATCGCGAACGCCGTGCCGACGACCACCATCGACGACCGGGTGCAGAACAGTCCGGAGATCCAGCTGTCCGCCTCGCTCTCCTACCGGTATCCCCTCAACGACTCGCTCGCGATTGTGAGCCGGATCGAGAACAACTATGTGGGGTCGCGTATCGACACGACGGCTCAAGCGAACTACTTGTCGCCGTATGATCTGACCAACCTGCGCGCAGGACTTGAGGGCAATCACTGGACAGCCGCCTTGTTCGTGGACAACGTCACGAACCGTCTGGCGCTCCTGACCAACGCTTCCGCCATCAACGTCAACATCCCGACGTTCAACCGGACTGCCATGGAGCAGCCGCTCACCTTCGGCCTCGACTTGTCCTTCCACTTCGGCGGCGGTGAGCCGGCACCTGCACCCGCACCCGCGGCTCTTCCGGCCCCCCCCCCGCCGGCACCGCCGCCGCCCCCACCCCCGCCTCCGCCGCCCCCACCGCCGCCGCCGCCTCCGCCGGCGCGGGAAGAAGTGCTGCAAGGCGTGACCTTCGAGACGAACTCGGCGAAGTTGCGGCCGGAGTCAGCCTCGATTCTCGACGGCGTCGCCGCGAGGATCGAGCGCTGCCACTGCTCGCACGTTGAAATCCACGGCTACACCGATTCGGTCGGCAAGCCCGAGTACAACCAGAAGCTCTCGGAGCGGCGCGCGAACTCGGTCAAGGATTACATCGAGGCGCACGGCGTGTCCGCCGGCATCCTGAGCGCGCAAGGGTTCGGCGAAGAGAATCCGATCGCGAGCAACGCGACCAAAGAGGGACGCGCCGCGAATCGTCGGGTCACCGTACGGTTCACGGCTCCCGCTCCGCAGTGACGGCTTAGGGCAGGCGCGGGCGGCGTGAGCCGCCCGCGTTGGGGCCCGGGACACCTCAGCCGGCTGAGTCGTCCTGATCAGTGGTGCGGTGATGAAGCTCTTTTACTCCCAGACCTCTCCCTTCGTGCGCAAATGCCTGGTGACTGCACACGAGCTCGGCCTCTCTCAGCGCCTCGAGCTTGTGCCGGCTGCGGCTCATCCCGTGAACCGCGATCGCTCCGTGGTGGCGAAGAATCCGCTCGGTAAGATCCCGACGCTCGTGACCGATGAAGGCGCGGTACTGTTCGACAGCCGCGTGATCTGCGAGTACTTGAACGCCGTGGGCGACGGTCATTTGCTGCCCGCGGCGGGAGAGGCGCGCTTTGCCGTCCTGACCGATCAGGCGCTGGCGGACGGCCTGATGGATGCGGCTGTGCTCGTGCGCTACGAGGCCGTGGCGCGTCCCGAGAGTCTGCGCTGGGCCGATTGGAGCGGCGGGCAAATGGAGAAGGTGATCTCGGCGCTGTCGGACTTCGAGCGACGCGCCGCGCCCAGAGAGAGAGGTATTGACCTGGGCAGCATCGCCCTCGGCTGCGCGCTCGGGTACCTCGATTTCCGTTACGCCGATTTCGGATGGCGGGAGCGCCATCCGTCGATGGCGCGCTGGTATGAGCAATTCGCGGCGCGCGAATCGATGACGAAGACACAGCCTGCGGCCGCTTGACGAGGCGGCCGAACCGCGGCGCGGTGCCGGCGGCGTTTATCGGCTCGGCGGCGCAGGCACGGACGACTGCACCGAGCCCGGCAGCGACCCCTTGCAGTCGTCGCAGCGGTTGATCGCGCGCACATCGAGCTCGCTCGCCGAGTGGTGCTCCGGATCCTTCGAGAGCCGCACATAGGTCGATGGGTCCACCCATTCGCCGTTTGTCTTCGGCTTGCGGTCGCGGCCGAGCTCTCGGCCCGTCTCCTCGTCGAACACGCCGGATTGATATTTCTCCGCGCACGATTCAAAGGTGCGATCGGCCTTGTCGCAGAGCACCCGGTCGATCCACACGAGCCCGTCGCGATCACTGCGAGCGGCCACGAGATCGGCCGTCGTACCGAAAAGAAACGATCCCGCGGCCGAGGCGAATCGGGCGTCATGGGCCACGCTCGCCGGCACCAGCGCGCGGGAGCGCAGGCTCCCGACGAGCGGAACACCGGCCGTCTGGATCGATGCCCAGCCGGCCAGCTTTTCCTGAAACTGCACAGGCCTGAGCGACGGCGGCTCGCCGGGGTGCGCTTGGGCTTGATAGGCCTTGTAGGCCTGATAAAACTCCTCGCGCTGTTGATCGTCGAGAGTGCGCAGCGGCCCGGTCGTGCCCACGATCAGGATGCCCGGCGCGCCGGGCTGTACGGCCGGAGCGCGCGAGGCGAAGCCCACGCCGTCCTTGGAGACGGCACAGCCTGCAACGAGCGGGGCGAGCAGCAAACCGAAAACAATCGCTCTCATGATGCTTCGCCGCGACCGGCGGCCCGCCGGCCCGCGCCGTCTCCCCGCCTGCAACCTAACTCATGGTCGTGGCGTGTTGCGGCTCGATTTTATAAATCACACGCACCTCGTTCGGCTGACGGAACGGGTACTTGTCCTTGCCGAGATATTTCTTCGCCAAGGCATCGATGTTCGCGTCCGCGCCGTCGTGGGTGCGCTCCGCGACCCGGCCGCGCACTTCGAGATACCGATAGGGATTGTCGGGGTCGATGATGGAGAGCGCGACGCGCTTGTCGCGCTGCAGATTCTTGTCCTTTTGACGTCCTTCCGCCGTGTTGACGATCACGTAGCGGCCGTCGAATTCGACCCACACCGGAGTGACCTGCGGCTGACCGTCGGGCATCAAGGTGGCCAGATGAGCGAACGCCTTTTTCTCGAACAGATCGGCGTGGGATTTCGGAATGACTGGGGTGGGCATGATCGGGCTCCTGACTTGGGACGACCTCGCGCTAGTTTAGCAAACAGCGTCTGCGGTGCTCGCAGTCTTGGCGACGGTGCAAGGGGGCAAGGGCGGCTGGTGCGCGCCGGCGGGGCGTGCGCCCTCAAAGCGCCGACCAGTCGAGTATGACCTTGCCGGACTTGCCGGAATTCATGATCTCGAAGCCTTCGCGATAATCGTTCACGCCCAGGCGATGCGTGATGACCGGCCGTACGTTCAATCCGCTCTGCAGCATGCTTGCCATTTTGTACCAGGTCTCGAACATCTCCCGCCCGTAAATTCCCTTGATCACCAGGCCCTTGAAGATCACCTGGTTCCAATCGATGGCGGTCTCGCCGGGCGGAATGCCGAGCATGGAGATGCTGCCGCCGTGATGCATGGTGCGCAGCATCTCGCGCAGCGCCGCGGCGTTGCCCGACATCTCGAAGCCGACGTCGAACCCTTCTTCCATGCCGAGCTCTTGCATGGCATCGTCGAGCGATTGGTGGGTGACGTTGATGGCCTTCGAGGCGCCCATCTGGGAGGCCAGGTCGAGGCGGAACTGATTGATGTCCGTGATGACGATGTGCCGCGCGCCACAGTAGCGCGCAATCGCCACCGCCATGATGCCGATGGGTCCCGCCCCGGTGATGAGCACGTCCTCGCCGACGACGTTGAAAGCGAGCGCCGTGTGCGTGGCGTTGCCGAAGGGGTCGAGAATCGAGGCGACTTCGTCGTCGATGGCGGGGGAGAGCTTGAAGACGTTGGCCGCGGGAAGCGTCAGGTATTCCGCGAACGCGCCGGGACGGTTCACGCCGACGCCCTGCGTGTTACGGCATAGGTGCCGCCGGCCCGCACGGCAGTTGCGGCAATGCCCGCAAGTGATGTGTCCCTCGCCGGACACGCGATCACCCGCCTTGACTCCGCGCACCTCGCTGCCGACCTCCACGATCTCGCCCGAGTACTCGTGACCGATCGCCATCGGGACCGGAATGGTCTTCTGCGCCCAGGCATCCCAGTTGTAGATATGCATGTCGGTGCCGCAAATGGCGGAGCGGTGGATCTTGATGAGCACGTCGTTGTGACCCACCGCGGGTTCGGGCACGTCTTGCATCCAAATTCCCGGTTCCGCGCGAGCCTTGACCAATGCTTTCATGAGCCTGCCTTCTGAATGATGCCGAGACTCTCGCCGGCGCGGGCGAACGCCTGCACCACGCGGTCGACCTGCGCCGTCGAATGCGCGGCGCTCAGCTGGGTTCGGATGCGTGCTTTGCCGTGCGGTACGACGGGATAGGAGAACGCGACCACGTACACGCCTTCCTCCAGCATGCGCTCGGCGAGACGCACCGCGAGCGGTGCGTCGCCCAGCATGATGGGAACGATGGGGTGCTCGCCGGGTAGCAAATCGAAGCCGAGGCGCTGCATTTGCGCGCGGAAATAGCGCGCATTCGCGTGCACCTGCTCGCGCAGCTGCGGCGTCGACTCGAGCAGGTCGAGGACCTTGAGTGTGCCGGCGGCGACGGGCGGGGCGATGCTGTTCGAAAACAGATACGGCCGCGAGCGCTGCCGCAGCCACGCGACGATCTCCTTGCGCGCGGACACGAAGCCGCCGCTCGCGCCGCCGAGCGCCTTGCCGAGCGTGCTGGTGATGATGTCGACCCGCTCCATCACGCCGCGCAGCTCGTGCGTGCCGCGGCCGCGCGCGCCGATGAACCCGGTCGCATGCGAGTCGTCGACCATCACGAGCGCCGCATGGCGCTCGGCCAGATCGCAGATGTCCTTGAGCTTCGCGATGGAGCCGTCCATGGAGAACACGCCGTCGGTCGCGATGAGACGCACGCGCGCGTCCTTCGAGTCCTCGAGCGCCCGCTCGAGCTCGTTCATGTCGTTGTTCGCATAGCGCAGCCGGCGCGCTTTGCACAGGCGGATGCCGTCGATGATGCTGGCGTGGTTCAGCGCGTCGCTGATCACCGCATCGCGCTCGTCGAGCAAGGTCTCGAACAGGCCGCCGTTGGCGTCGAAGCACGAGGAGTAGAGAATCGTGTCTTCCATGCCGAGATAGCTGCTCAGGCGCTCCTCGAGCTCGCGGTGCACGCTTTGTGTCCCGCAAATGAAGCGCACGGATGCGACACCGTAGCCGTAGCGCGTGAGCGCATCGCGCGCGGCTTCGAGGACCGCCGGGTGATTCGCGAGTCCGAGGTAATTGTTGGCGCACAGATTGATCATTTCGCGGCCGTCGGCGAGCCGGACGACGGGTCCCTGTGCCGATCCGATGACGCGCTCGCGCTTCAGCAATCCCGCGGATTCGAGCGCTTGTGTCTCGAGCTTGAGCCTTTCGCGAAAATCGTGGAGCACTCGAATCCTTCGAATCAGACGTAGGCGGCAATCGCTGTAGATCGCAACCGCGCTATTATAGCGCCGTGCCGCTAGGGATTATGAGATGCTCTTAACGTGAACTCGGCGGAAGATGGCGACGGCAGCCGCTTGGACAAGTGGCTGTGGTTTGCGCGATTTTACAAAACTCGCTCGCTCGCCACCGCGGCGATCGTCGGCGGCAAAGTCCACCTGAATGGCGAGCGCGTGAAGCCCGCGCGTGCGGTACGCCTCGGCGATCGGATCACGCTGTCGCTCGAAGGCGTCGTCGCCGAGTTCGAGGTGCTCGGGATCCCGCGGCGTCGCGGCCCCGCCCCGGAGGCACGCACCCACTATGCCGAGACGCCGGCAAGCGCTTCGCGTCGCGCCCAGCTGCGCGACCAGCAGCGGCTCGCGCAGCTCTCGCGCCCGCGCCCCGACACGCGGCCCGACAAACGCGACCGGCGGCGCCTCATGCGCTTGCATCGCGATCAGATGTGAGCGCTCACAGATCGAGCGGGCTGTCCGGGTCGTACATCTCGCAGGCCGCGGCGGTCTCCGGCTGCATCGTGTCCCATTCGGCATTCAACCAGATCGCCGTCGCGAGTCCGCCGGTCGGAAGGCTGCGCCGCTGCGGCGTGGGACCGAGGCGGCTCGCCACCTGGCTCAACCCCGGATTGTGTCCGCAAATGAGGATATGCCGAAGCGCCGGCTCGCGCCGTGCGAGGAGGCGCCAGGTAGCTTCGGGCGTGGCGAGATAGAGCTCGCGGGCGCACTGCACTTGCTTGGTATCGAGATCGCAGGCGTCCGCCACGATTTCCGCCGTCGACCACGCGCGCTCCGCGGGACTCACGAGAATCAGATCGGGGATGAGACGGTGATGCACGATGCGCTCGGCGATGTCATGCGCCTCGATGTTCCCGCGGCGCGTCAAGATGCGCTCGAAGTCCTCGGGCGAGCTGTCGAGAGCTTGCGCCTCTCCGTGGCGGAGCAGCGTCAGTCTGCGCTTATCCACAGACGACCGTCGTCGATGCGCGTAGCGAATACGCGCACCGGCTCGTAGGCGGGCGGCGTCAGCGCCTCGCCGGTGCGCAGACAGAACCGCGCACCGTGGCGCGGGCAAATGATCTCGGCGCCCTCGATCTCGCCGCCGGTGAGCTCGGCGCCGTCGTGGGTGCAGACATCCTCGATCGCGAAGTACTCATCGCCGCTGCGCGCGACCGCGACCATGCGCCGCCCCACGGCGAGCGAGCGGGTCTCGCCATCGCCGAGGTCGAGAGGTCCGGCATCGATCCAATTCATCGCGACCTCACATCATTCCGGTTTGCAGGCGCGCCTCTTCCGACATCATGCTCTGGTTCCACGGCGGATCGAATACCAGCTCGACGTCGGCGCGCGCCACCGTCGGCACCAGCTGCACCTTGTCGCGCACGTCCTGCACCAGAACCTCGCCCATGCCGCAGCCGGGCGCCGTGAGCGTCATCTTGATGGCGACGTTGCGCGTCTCGTCCACGTTCTTGGTGACGTCGCATTCGTAAATCAACCCAAGGTCGACGATGTTCACCGGAATCTCGGGGTCGTAGCAAGTCTTGAGCTGCTGCCATACGACGTTCTTGATGTCCTGTTCGGAGGCGCCGGGCGGGACCTCCGGAGCTTTCGCCGGCGGTTTGCCGATGGCGTCGGCATCTTGACCTGCAATGCGGAACAGATTTCCGTCGATGTACACCGTGAAGCTGCCGCCGAGTGCCTGAGTGATGTAGCCGACGGAGCCGAGCTTCAGATTGACCTCGACGCCGGCCGGTATGGCGACGGCCTTGACTTCGCGCTGCACGACGATGGGCTCGTTTTCGTAGGATCGCATGGCGTTTGAGCTCACTCCGTGGAGACGGCGGGCACCGTGTGCGCGTCCGGCGATTTGAGCGCCGAGGCGAGCGTGTGCCAGCAAAGGCTCGCGCACTTGACGCGAGCGGGATACTCCCGCACGCCCGACAGGGCGGCGAGCTTGCCGAGATCCTCGGCGCCCGCTGCATCGTCCGTGAGCAGGCGGTGCACCCGGCGGAACAGCGCGAGCGCCTCGCCGCGAGTCTTGCCCTTCACGGCCTCGGTCATGAGGGAGGCGGAAGCGGTCGAGATCGCGCAGCCCTGGCCCTCGAAGCGGATGTTCTCGATCCGGTCGTCGGCGAGATTGAGCCGCAGGGTGAGCCGATCGCCGCACAGGGGATTGACTCCCTCGGCCACGGCCTGGGCGTCCGCGAGCGGACCGAAATTGCGCGGCCGGCGATTGTGGTCGAGGATGACGTCGCGATATAGGTCGGTGAGTTCCATGGCGGCACTAGGCGATGAGCGCGCGGGCGCGTGCGATGGAGCCGGCGAGCCGGTCGATCTCATCGAAGGTGTTGTAGAAGGCGAAGGTGGCGCGGGCGGTGGCCGGCACCCTGAAGAATTCCATCACGGGCATCGCGCAGTGATGTCCGGTTCGGATGGCGATGCCGTCCCCGTCCAGGATGGTGCCGAGATCGTGCGGATGCACGCCCTCGACCACGAAGGAGACCAGGCTCGCTTTGTCCGGCGCCGTGCCGATGAGGCGCAGTCCTTCGACGCCCTCGAGCGCGCGGGTCGCATGGGCGAGCAGGGCGTGCTCGTGCCGGTGGGCCGCTTCGAGATCGAGCGACTGCATGAAATCCACGGCCGCCCCGAGCCCGACGACGCCCGAGATGTTCGGCGTGCCGGCCTCGAATTTGTGAGGCAACGTGTTGTACACGGTCTTGGCGAAGCTCACCGTGAGGATCATGTCGCCCCCGCCTTGCCAGGGCGGCATGCGCTCGAGCAGCGCCTCGCGCCCATAGAGCACGCCCACGCCCGTCGGTGCGAACATCTTGTGTCCGGAGAAGGCGTAGAAGTCGCAGCCCAGCTCCTGGACGTCAACCTCGAGGTGCGGTACCGCTTGCGCGCCGTCGATGAGTGTCGTGATGCCCCTTGCCTTGGCGGCGGCGATGAGCCGGCGCACGGGTAGCACCGTGCCGAGGGCGTTCGATATGTGGGCGAAGGCGAGCAGGCGGGTGCGCTCGCTCATCAGAGCCTCCACCGCCTCGGCGTGCACCTCGCCGCGCTCATCCATCGGCGCCACCACGAGCTTCGCGCCGGTCTGCTCGCACAGCATCTGCCAGGGCACGATGTTGGCGTGGTGCTCGAGGTGCGTGATGAGCACCTCATCGCCCGGCCGGAGCAGGGGACGACCGTAGCTCTGCGCAACCAGATTGATGGCCTCGGTCGTGCCGCGCACGAACACGATCTCGCGTGACGAGCGGGCGTTCAAAAAGCGCGCGACGCGCTCGCGCGCACCTTCGTAGAGTGCCGTCGCTTCCTGGCTCAAGGTGTGCACGCCGCGATGGATGTTGGCGTGATGCATCCGCTCGTACTCGTCCACGGCAAGAATCACGCTGCGTGGCCGCTGGGCGGAGGCGCCGTTGTCGAGATACGCCAGAGGCTTGCCGTGCACCAGGCGTCGCAGGATCGGGAATTCACGGCGTACGGCCTCGACGTCGAAGGCCAGGGGCGTTGGGGCGAGTGCGGTATTCATCGGAACTCTTGCAGTGTTTGGGAATCGGGAAGTTGTCGGATCAGCTCGCTCTCGATGACGCTGCGCGCGGCGCTCAGGCTCATGTCCGTGAGCACATCGGCGAGGAACGCGTACACGAGCAGACTCTGCGCCGTTTGCCGGTCGAGGCCGCGCGAGAGCATGTAAAAGAGCATGTTCGGATCGAGCCGGCCCGTGGTTGCGCCGTGCGCGCACTTGACCTCATCGGTGTGGATCTCGAGCTGCGGACGCGAGTCGATCTCGGCGGACGGCGACAAGAGGAGTCCTCGGAAGGATTGCTGCGAGTCGGACTGCGATGCGCCGGCATCGACCACCACCTTGCTGTTGAAGATCACGCGGCTCGTACCGCTGGCGATGGCGCGGGCCGTCTGCCGGCTGACCGTGCGCGCGGCGGCGTGCCTCACCACGTTCACGCAATCGACGTGCCGGTCCGCATGGCCCACGAGCAGCGCACGGCTGTCGAGCTTTGCGCCGGGCTCGTTCAAGCGCGCATCGAGCGAGGCGCGCACGAGCCCGCCGCCCAAGGCGACGGTGAACTGTCGGCACTCGGCATCGCGCTCGAGCCGCACTTGCAAGGTGTCGAAATGCACCGCCCGCTCACCGGCGGCGAACACCCGGTAATGCTCGATGCGCGCATCGCGCTCGAGCGCGAGGAGCGTCGCGGAGTTGCTCAACGGTGACTCGGCGCCGTGCTGGATGTGGTGCTCGAGCACCGTCGCCGCGGCGCCGGGAGCGGCCTCGACGATGACCCGCGGATACGCCACCGTGCCCGGCCGCTCTGCGGTGCCGACGTGCAGGATGAGCAGCGGCGCCGCGAGCGCGCCGCGGATTCTGATGTGCACGCCGTCCACGCCGAGCGCGGTATTGAGCAGCAGCCAGCGCAGCTCCTCGGCATCGGGGAGCGGCTCGAGATGGCGTACCACGAGGTCGGGATTCTCGCGCGCAAGAGCGCTCAAGGTGCGTATCTCCAGTCCCGCAGCCGAGCCGGGGGCGAGCGGCAGCAGCGGATAGCCGTTCACCAGCACCAGCGTCGCGGCCTGCACTTCCGCGGCCGGTCGATCCCCGAGGAGCGCCCGGGAGTGCTCGAGCGCGAGGGCCTGCTCGAAGCCGAGAGCCGCCGCGCGCGGCGCATCCGCGAAGCTCTGCGAGGCGAGCGGACGCAGGCTCGTATAGCGCCAGCTCTCGTCGTGCGAGGTCGGCAAGCCGAGCTGCAAAAAGCGCTGCAAGGCGCGTTCGCGCAGGCCCGACAGGGGGTCGGGCGCGCGTGCCAGCCACTGCTCCTCGAAGGAGCGCAGCGCCGCCGAGTTCTGCGCGGGACTCATGCGACGCGGCTCTCCCGCACCCAGTCGTAGCCGCGACGCTCGAGCTCGAGCGCGAGCGAGCGATCGCCCGACTTCAGGATGCGTCCATCGGAGAGCACGTGCACCTGGTCGGGCGTGATGTAATCGAGCAGCCGCTGATAATGCGTCACGAGCACGACGGCGCGCTTCGGGTCGCGCAGGCTGTTCACGCCCATCGCGACCACCTTGAGGGCGTCGATGTCGAGGCCGGAGTCCGTCTCGTCGAGGATCGCGAGCTTCGGCTCGAGAATGAGCATCTGCAGGACCTCGTTGCGCTTCTTCTCGCCGCCCGAGAAGCCCTCGTTGACGCCGCGCGTGAGGAAGGTCTCGCTCATCTGCATGAGCTTCATCTTCTGCTTCACCAGGCTCAGGAAATCGTAGGCGTCGACCTCCGGCTCGCCGGCGGCCTTGCGCTTGGCATTGAGCGCCGCCTTCAGCAGGTACACGTTGTTCACGCCCGGAATCTCCACCGGGTACTGAAATCCGAGGAACAGTCCCGCGCGTGCACGCTCCTCGGCGGGCAGCGCGAGCAGGTCGGCGCCCTCGAAGGTGACCGATCCGCCCGTCACCTGATAGTCCTCGCGCCCCGCGAGCACCTGCGCGAGCGTGCTCTTGCCCGAGCCGTTCGGCCCCATGATGGCGTGCACCTCGCCCGCGTTCACCTTCAGGTTCACGCCTTTCAGGATCTCTTTGCCCGCGACGCGGGCGCTCAAATCGGAAATGTTCAGCAGCATGCGTCCCGGCGGGATTATCCGACCGCTCCTTCCAAGCTCACGCTCAATAAATTCTGGGCCTCCACGGCGAACTCCATCGGCAGCTCCTTGAAGACCACCTTGCAGAAGCCGCTCACGATCATGTTGACCGCGTCCTCCGCCGAGATC
>Ga0302325_10003149_pt1 | contig 39280 bp, 36 predicted proteins | sample Palsa_T0_2_FD_201948 | JGI IMG/M metagenome (GOLD analysis project Ga0302325, IMG submission 201948) | Peat permafrost microbial communities from Stordalen Mire near Abisko, Sweden - Palsa_T0_2 | ecosystem: Environmental > Terrestrial > Soil > Palsa > Peat permafrost | place: Sweden: Abisko...
CGGGATGTTTGAGCACTGCGAGGGCACAACTGCTCCAAATGCGGGCGTCGCCGTCGTGCGTGACAATTTCCAAAATCTCCGTGTCATTCTCGGTCCACGTTTCCTTTCGGTGGAAGTTGAACGCAAAGTCCCTGCGTTCCACTTCGTTCATAGAAGGCCAGCGTCTCCGAATTTCAGATGCGCTCACCTCGAAGCCTTTCTCCGCCATGAACCTCGAAAGACTGCAATAAGATTTTGGCCCACACTTGAACGAGTATGACCCCTCCGTTCTCCGCACTAACTCGCAGTTCTCTCCGTAGTCACGCTTGGCACGTCGAAGAATGTCCGGGCCGATGTCGTTCATGCTGCTTACGTTAGCACAGGCGAGTGTTGTTATCAGGGCGATGTCACAAGCTTGCCCCCCCCGGATTCGTCCGGCAGCAACTGCAAGCGTCATCGCGACCCTTCACCAATGGAGGGGGATTCCGCGACGCTAACCCGCTCGAAGAAAACGGTACGGACGACCTGCAAGTTAAATATTCTGCATTCGTCGAGCAATGCCAGATCGTTTCGCTACTTCGCGATTTCCGGCGCTCCCAAGTCCATCGGAGCTTCAACATTCGGCAGGGGCTTCTGCTCCCCAGGTTGGGGCGTGAGCGCTTTCAACTCAGACCGTGCAGTTTCGGGCGGTACCGGAATCATCACCCAAAAATTCTTCATCTGAAAGGCAGAGGTAGGCTGGACCATCACGCGAAAATAGTAACCGAACCCTTCCCTAAAAACCTGCTGCATCACCCCGTGCTTCGGATCAGACCCACGTAGCTTGTGCTCGCCCGGCGTGATGGGAATGACAATGTACCTTCCACTGTACAGGCTGCAAACTTTCTCATCATCCACGTAGATACTGGCTCGCCTTCCATATCCCACAAACCCACGATACCGGTATACGACCGCGGTTGCGTGCGGGCCCCGCATGGCTTCGATTTTGCACGGCTCTAATTCCTGTGCTCGGGAAATAGACAAGCACAGACAAAATGCCATGCTCAGACCGGTCGCGATGGCTTGTAATTTCGACATGCACGTGCCGCTGAGGATAAGCATCTCCGATGGCACCTAAAATCGATCAAGAATCGAGAGGCGTGGAAAAGATTATATCCGTAACTGTCGAACTCAAGGCAATAGAAGCACTCTTGAGAAACGGCCGCTCTGGTCAAACGGGGAGTTACGCCAATGACCGCGTCGTTTCCGGTTGAGCCGACAAACCGAACAGAATCGCCGGATCCGCGCCTTGCTCATGAACGTCAGCCACGACACTCGGAGAACGAAGCAGCACATTCGCGGGAACGGGTTCAATCAGTTTGCCGGCAAGGGTGATGGTGCCGGTTGCGATTGCGCCTTTTTCCTCAGGGCCGCCGCGGAAATCAGGGTGATGGCAAGCCCAACCGGGAAGGGCTCGATGAAAGTCATCAGTGAGTTGAAGAGCGGGTTTTCGTACTGCTCCTTGAATTTCTTCAGTTGCTCAACTTGCGCCTGGACGGCTGCAGGACTCGCGCCCGAGGCCTTGAGCTTCTCGATCGTATGGGCGCCGTAGTTGTTCATGAAGTCGTGCATGAAGTTGAAGTAAAGAATTTCCCACGTCACGACGTAGAAGATGCACGAAATCAGGGTAATGGAGATCCCCACGGCAAACGCCTTGGTGAACGTAATCTGGCCGTTGCTCGCGTTGTCGCGGTACGAGCGGATGCCGAAGAACACCAGCAAAAACGATAGGACGATGGTGGTGTAACCGACGATCAAGGCCTCGTTAAAGCCGATCCTGTGCGCGAACGGCACTGTGGCCACCATCATCAACGAGGAAAGAGCGCCGGAAATCAGCCCAAAAGTCAGCACCGTCTTTTTCATAGATTGAAGCCTCCTGTTGTTTTGAGTCCGTGAAACCTGGTTTAACGCGCACGAAATGGTGTGCGCTTCGCCGCCTCCACGGTCAGTCTTCTTTCGGCTTTGACGGTTCCCATAACTCAATGCGGTTGCCGTCTGGATCGGTGATCCAGGCGAACCGGCCGTAGTCGTAGTCTTCGCGGTGGGGATCGATTTCGACTCCTGATTTCTTTAGGTTTTCGAGCAGCGCGTCGAGATTGTCGACGCGGTAGTTGACCATGAAGCTGGCTTTGCTCGCGCCGAAATATTTCGTCGACTGGGGGAAGATGCACCACGCTGTCAAGGCTTTGCACCGGGCTCGGTGCCGTCTGCTGCCTGCGGTTCGCGCCAGTGAAACGACGCTCCCTGGCCGTGCGATTCGCGCTCGATGCCGAGATGCTTCTCATACCAGTCATAGAGCTGCGGCGGGTTCACTGATTTGAAGAAAATTCCGCCAATGCCGGTTACGCGCCTCATAAGCCTCCTTCACCAGGCCTCATAGGCCAGAACTGTAGCGGGGGACATGAAAGTTGTCGTCACCCTTTTGGGTGATTCTGCATCGGGGAGCAAAAAATCATCCTTTCGGGTGGGTAGGGACGTCACGGGATCAGCCGGGCGGTCTTGCCGATCTGCACAGCCTGGGTGCGACGCTTTGCGCCGAGCTTGTCAAACAGCCGACTCGAATGCGTCTTCACCGTGTTTTCGCTGACGAAAAGCCGCCCGGCAATCTCCCGATTGCTCAACCCCGTGGCGATGAGCCCGAGAATCTCCATCTCGCGGGGTGTAATCCCGAACTGGCTCACGCGCGTTTCGTCGGCGACGAACGGACCCATGGGCTGAACCGGGGACTGCGCAGGGACTTCCTTGATGATCACTGCCGGCTTCTTTTTCGTGAGTGTCTGCCCGAGCCAGATGCCTAGTCCGGCAAACAGGGCGGCGACCAGGGCGCCGTAAATCTCCACAGAATGCTCGACGACCAGGAAGCGGTACTCCGTCAGCTTCAGGACGGCAATGAGCAGGCCGCCGGCCACGCCGTAGAGCAGGATGTCGCGCACCGCGCGGCGGTGCGAACTTGGGGCGCTTTCCCTCGTCAAAGTCACGGGAGGCCATGATATCTGAAGACTGCAACCTTGGGGAGCACCCGCCTCCGATAACCGGGCACACGCAGTGGATACCCTGCACCGGATTTTTCGTGCCTCGCGGCAAGGATTGCGGTCGGTTCACGGCTGTTTCCCTAGAGCGCGACTCAACTTTGGTCGGTCCTCCCGCAAAATCTCGGAGGGTAGACACAGCGACACTATGCCTCGCGAAAGTGAATTGTCGAAGGCGATAGCCCGAATGGCGCATGGCGGAATGTAACTTGGTGCGATCGCCAACCATCTATCTCGAATTGTCTGATTTTGATTTCAGCAAGGGCTGAACCCGCACCGCCATCTTTGTGCCCGCGATTGACGGCTTCCTACAACAATCCTATCGAGCTCCTCTCCAAACCACTTCCAAACCACCGGTTTCATTGACTTGCCCGTTTCGCCCACGTAAGATTTGCCCCTGATGATCGGCCAAACCATCTCCCACTACCGCATTATCGAAAAACTTGGTGGCGGCGGTATGGGTGTCGTCTACAAGGCCGAGGACACGATGCTCGGCCGCTTCGTCGCCCTAAAGTTTCTTCCCGACGACGTGGCCCAGGATGCGCAGTCTCTCGAGCGCTTTCGCCGGGAAGCGCGTGCCGCTTCCGCATTGAACCACCCCAATATCTGCACCATCTACGAAATTGGCAACCATGAGGGCCAATGGTTCCTGGCGATGGAGTTTCTCGATGGATTGACGCTGAAACATCGCATCGGCGGGCGGCCGCTAGAACTCGAAATCCTGTTGCCCCTTGGCATCGAGATCGCCGATGCGCTCGATGCTGCCCATGCCGAAGGCATCATCCACCGCGACATCAAGCCCGCAAATGTTTTTGTGACCAAGCGGGGACACGCGAAAGTGCTCGACTTTGGCCTTGCCAAGGTGACGGTCAAGAGCGATCCGAAAGACAAGGATGCGGTCACGCTGGCGCAAACTGCCGCTGCTGGCCTCGAAGACCTGACCAGCCCCGGCACCGCTCTCGGCACCGTGGCTTACATGTCTCCCGAGCAGGCCCGGGGCAAGGAACTCGACAACCGCACCGATCTGTTTTCTTTCGGGGCCGTACTCTACGAGATGGCGACCGGCGAGGTGCCCTTTCGCGGCGAAACTTCGGCTGTCATCTTTGAAGGCATTCTGACGCGGGCGCCTGCGTCGCCGTTGCGGCTGAATCGCGATCTGCCCGCTGAGTTCGAACGCATCATGAATCGCGCGCTGGAAAAAGACCGCAATCTGCGCTACCAGCACGCTTCCGACATACGGGTTGAGCTGCAACGGCTCAAACGCGATACCGAATCCGGCCGCTCGGCGATTGTCTCCGCCGTGGCAGAGCCCGCTGTGCCGGCTGCCGCGCCCGCATCCGGCACCGTGTGGCCGGCGTCATCGAGTGGAATCACGCCCCTTCCTGCGAGCGGGCCGAGTGCAGCAGCGCCATCTTCGGGGTCGGCAATGATTCCGCCAGCAACCGGCCATCGCCGCTGGCTTTTTGCTGCCGCTGCGCTGGTGTTGGTCGCTGGGTTAGGTGCCGGAGCATTCTTTTATACCCACCGTGCCAGCGCCCTCACCGAAAAAGACTTCATCCTGCTCACCGACTTCACCAACACTACCGGAGACTCTGTCTTTGACGGCACGCTCAAGCAGGCGCTCGCCGTGCAACTTGAGCAGTCGCCATTTCTGAACGTTTATCCCCAGGAGCGTGTGCGCGAGGCGCTCCGCTACGCCGGGCGCTCTCCCGACGATCGCGTCACCGTGCCCGTCGCCCGCGATATCTGCCAACGCGACGCGATCAAGGCGATTCTCACCGGGACCATCAGCTCCCTGGGATCGAACTATGTGATCAGCCTGGAGGCTCTGAACTGCCGCACCGGAGACACCATCGCCCGCCAGCAGGCCGAGGCTGCCAGCAAGGAAAAGGTCCTGCAGGCCCTGGGAACCGCAGCCAAAGAAATTCGCGGTCCATTAGGCGAGACCGTAACCTCGATCGAGCATTTCAACGCGCCCGTCGAGCAGGCCACCACATCGTCTCTGGAGGCGATGCAAGCCTACGCCATGGGTGATGAGAAGCGCGCCGTCGAAGGCGATCTTCCGGCCTTGCCGTTTTACAAACACGCTGCCGAACTCGATCCCAACTTCGCCATGGCCTATGCGCGTATGGGAGCGGTGTACGGAAACCTGGGAGAACGCCGCCTGGCCGAGGAGAATGCGCAGAAGGCCTTCGAGCTTCGTGACCGAACGAGCGAGCGGGAAAAATTTTATATTGCCGACCACTACTACCGCGACGCAACCGGTGAATTGGATAAGGACATCGAGGACCTGGAACTCTGGATTCAGACGTATCCGCGCGATTTCTCGCCGCGCAACAACATCGCGGTGGAGTATGCCGGCGTAGGAGAGTTCCAGAAGGCGCTCGCGCAAGCCCTCGAAGCCCTCCGCCTGCAACCGCACGATGTTCTCCCTTATACGAATGTGGTTGCCAGCTACATTCGCCTGAATCAACTCGAGGAAGCCAAGGCCATCTACAAGCAGGCAATCGAGAAAAAAATGGACACCCTTGGGATCCATAGCCAACGCTTCACAATCGCTTACCTCGAAGGAGACTCGCAGGAGATGGAGCGCCAGGCGGTCTGGGCTTCGGGGAAAACTCAGGAATCCATCATTTTGCTGCAGGAGTCCCAGGTTGCGGCGTCCCGCGGCCAGCTCAAGAAGGCGCGGGAGCTGTCGCAACAGGCTTTCGATTCCGCGAAGAAGTTCGGTCTTCAATCAGCGGCGGCACTCGCGGCCGCCGTGCGCGGTATTTTCGAGAACTGGCTCGGCGATCCTTCGCTAGCAAGAACTTGGTCCACTCAGGCCCTGGAACTATCTCAGGATCAGATGGTGTGGGCGGGGGCCGCGCTGGCTTTGGCAGGCGACTCGGCGAGGCCGGAGAAAGTGATTGACACAGAGGGGAAGAGACACCCCAAGGACACCGACTTACAGCAGGACTGGATTCCGCAGGTGCGGGCGGCGATCGCGATCAAGAGCTCCAATCCCGCGGCGGCGGTCGAAGCGCTGAAGTCGTCTGGATTGTTGGAGCCGAGTGACATCGGTCCGACGTTTTATCGCGGGCTCGCTTATCTCGATATGAAGTCGGGCAAGGAGGCGGCGGCAGAATTCAAGAAAATCATGGACCGGAGAACCATTCAAGCGGTGTCGCCGCTTCATCCCCTTAGCCAGCTACATCTGGCCCGCTCACTCTCTCTCACGGGCGATACTGCGGCCGCCCGCACCGCCTACCAGGATTTCTTCGCCCAGTGGAAAGACGCCGACCCCGATTTGCCATTACTTAAACAAGCCAAGGGGGAGTACGCGAAGTTGCAATAGCCGGAGAAAGTCCTGCCTGCTGGTTCACTGTCCAGCGATCGTTGTTGTAACCGGATAGCGCAACTTTGAGGCTTTTGCTCAGACAGGCGAAAAGGTGCTCAGGAACAGAGGCTCGGAGCGGAGAATTCGGTTGAGCGTAACAGAGATGTTGCGACGGATTCGAAGGTGCGAGATTTGGCGCTGACTGCGTTCACTTGTCATGGCCATTGAATAGGTTGCAGGCGAGTGGAGCTAGACGCTCGATTTCCAGGTTGCTCTCCAGTTCCGCACTGCGCTCGAAATCCTGCCCGGGAGTTTCCTGCGATTCAGGAATCCCATGAATAATGCGAAACCGACGAACGTGTAAACATAGAGCCGCCAGCCGCCGAAAAGAACAATGGCCCAGACGGCGAGAAGCGACAGAGAACCGAGCAAGATGTGCTTGCCGTCTCCCGGGTGGTGCGCGAAATCGGAATCTCTGCTTGCCTGTTCCTGGTTGTCCACGATACTCACTGCGCTACGACTCGACGCTTTTGTGCTTCTATTTGGGATAGCGGAAACCAGGGCAAGAAAATGGCAAGTTTCGCGAAAATACTTAGATAAAAGGTGGCAGAGGCCTCAGCCAACGCAATCGCGGTGAGCAGAATCGTCGGGTGCACTGTCGTAATGTCTTGCTTCCGACAGTTCGGGTGCGGGCGCTGACTTCGGTCTGACCACCGATAGAGTCATCGAATCCAAGTCGACTGCAGGAGTGCCGTCGCGAGCGGGTGAGCCATTGCCCGACACGGGAGGCTTGAGGGCTCAGTTTGGCGGCGTGGGTTGCGGGCAGCCGGACTGCAAGCAGGACCACCGCGGACAAGATGACGGGCACCGTGACGAATACGATTGGGTCCGAGGACTCGGCGCGAAACCGGAAATTGGCAATGAGAATGAGGCGGGCGAGGCCGAAAGACGCCGCGATGCCGAGGACTACGCCGACGCTGGCCAATCTCTCCGCGGAGCACGAAATGTGCCTGAAGTCTCAGGCTGCTCGGTGAAGGCATGCGCTGGACCTAGGCGGCTGATCTCGCGTGACCGTAGGCCTCCTTCAATTTGGCCAAATCTAACTTTTTCATTTTAAGGAATGCTTCCGTCACTCGTGACAACTTTGATTGGTCTCTGTCGCCCAGCATCTCATCCATAGCCGTCGGAACAATCTGCCAGGAGAGGCCGAACTTGTCTTTCAACCACCCGCACTGTTCTGCCCGTGGCTCCGCCGACAGTTTCGACCAGTAGTAGTCGATTTGTTCCTGGGTATCGCAGTGGACCATGAACGAGATCGCCTCATTGAAAGTGAAGTTGTGTGCCCGAGCGCTGTCCATGACGGCAAAGTTCTCACCTGCAAGCGAAACGCCGGCATGTTTTATGGTTCCTTCTTTGTCGGGTTTATCGTCTTTGCCATATCGAAGAATGTGGTCGACTTTCGCATCACGGAATACTGAGGAGTAGAAATTGATCGCCTCTTCTGCCCGTCCGCACTGTGGGCCCACAAACATAAGCGTCGAGGTGATCTTTTGTTTGACTTTGCGATCGCCCATAAACATCACCTGCCACGAAAGCCCGTATCGGTCTTGGGTCCATCCGTATCTCTCGCTGAACGGATAGTCCCCGAGCTCCATGAGAGCCAAGCCCCCTTTGGAGAGCTCATTCCATAACGCATCGACTTCCTTTTTCGTCTCGCAGGCAACGAGGAACGATACCGCCGGAGTGAACTTGAAGAGCGGCCCGGCATTGATGAGCTTGAAGTCCTGACCAAGAAGTTCCATGGTGAGCAGGTCCACCAAACCCGAAGGAGTGTTCGGAAGCGTTGCCGTAGTCTTGATTCTGGAATCCTTGAAAGCCGATGTATAAAACCTGGCTGCTTCTTTGGCTTCTTTGTTGAACCACAGGTGCGGCGTGATTATCTGCATGGGGATGTCGACTCCTTTTTCTTCGTCCAGGCCGAGGATCCGATGACTGCCAGCGAATCGCATACGGAGGACCGTGCTAGCCCCGCTGAGGTGTCCGTTCGTTGATGATCATTGAAGACGTCCCAAACGTATCGCGCAGCATGCCGTAATTGAGGTAGGTGTGTGTAGTTTCATCGTCCATTTCCTTCCTTTCAGGTTCGGTTGAACTCTGGAATGAGGAAGCGCGGCCGCGCAACGTCATCGTTTCCGTCTGTTATGCGCAACAATCATGCAATTTGGGTTTCTTATCGTATTCGTCGTGACGGCGCACAAAATCCATCGTCGAAACCTCGTTCCGTCCTTTCGGCGCGCGATCAAGAATCATGAGCGTACCGATCAACTCCTCCCCGCCGCGGGCATAGCTCGAATAGGTGTGAAAGACTTCTCCCGCGTCGTTTTTGCTGAACGAACTTAGGCCCGGTAATTCTGTGCCTGCGGCTTCGCTCTGCACAGGCGTTTCGGTGAAGTTGTAAAGGATCTTGCCGGTCGCCAGATCGTCTTGGGCGAAGGAAACATGGTAGTCGTAGTTGAAGTCGGTTCCGGAGGCGGACACCCAGGGAAATCTCCACCCCATGCGTTTCTTGTAGGCCTCGATCTCTGGCAGCGGCGCGCGGGAGACGGCCGTCCAAGTGACATCGTGGTGGTTGAGATGGGGAAGCGCGCCATCGATGTGGTCGGAGAGAAAAGAACAGCCGGGGCAGCCTGCTTCCCAGCCTGGGCCAAGCATAAAGTGGTACACGATGAGCTGGCTTCGGCCATCGAACAAGTCCGATAGAGTCTTCTGGCCCTGGGGAGTTTCAAAGACGTAGTTTTTCTCAACTTGGACCCAGGGCAAGGCCAAACGCTCTGCGTTGACGTTGTCGCGCAGATGCGTGAAGTCCTTTTCTTTCAGGAGCAGAGCTTTGCGCGCTGCGAGCCATTGTTCCCGGGACACAACCGGATGAGACAGCATTCCAACCTCCGAAGGTGTAGAATACGTTGATATCAATATTACTAAGCTATGTCAAATCGCCCCAAGGTTCCTCATCACACGACGCTCGCGGTTCGCGACTGTTGCCTCTGTCTTCACGTGCAACGCGCGGCACGGGCGCTGGCCCGGCGCTTTGACGAAGGGCTACGACCACTCGACCTCACGAATGGCCAGTTCTCGTTGCTCATGTCGCTCAACCGGCCGGAACCGCCGCCGATGGGGGCAGTGGCATCCTTGCTTGCGATGGATCGCACCACCTTGACCGCTGCACTGAAACCATTGGAACGGCGTGGATTAGTGACGGTGGCAGCAGATCCCGGAGACCGGCGTAGCCGTTTAATGGCTTTGACGCCGAAGGGGATAACGTTGTTGGCGAGAGCCGTTCCGATCTGGGAGCGTACGCATCAGGAGATCGAGGGGCTCCTTCCGGATGGAAACCCGCACCGCCTGCGAAGCAACCTGCGCGCTTTGTCCGTCGCTGGCAGGAATCCAAGCTGACTTCTAAGGCACGCAAAATAACGATTGGGGAGGACAGAATGTCGCGAATGATTGCATGTCGCGTTCGACTGATCGAGCCACTTCAAAAATCTTCGGAGTCTCGGACCTAGACCTCTTCAACCAGGACTTTCATTGCCAGGCTTTCGGGAGTGTCGAGTTTTGCCAGTCCGTCGATCACGCCGTTTCGTTCCCGCTCGGTTCGGTTCTGGCTCACCTTCCACTTGCCTTCAAGCTTCTGGATCGGCAGCTCCAGACCGACAATCCCTTTCAATTGAGATTGAATGAAGTCTACCGGCGCATCGCTGACCTTCCATGGAATCGGCGATGCCGCTTCATGAATGCTGGTCAGTTTCTCCACGTTCCTCAGGAGCCATTGGTTGTCCTCGATCACCTGCAGAGGCCCATAGGCGTGCACGACGACGTAATTCCACGTCGGTACTTCTTTGCCGTGCTCCTTTGTTCCGGGGTACCACGTAGGTGTGATGTAGTGTTGATGGCCAGCAAAGATTGCGAGCGCATCCACCGTCGGTACGAAATCCCGCCACTGCGGGTTGGCGCGGGAGATGTGACCCTTCAGGACGCCGAATTGTGAGCCGTCGTCTTCGAGGATCATCGGAATATGCGAAGCAAAAAGGCCGGAAGCTCCCAAAGTAACGAGCGTTGCAAGCGGTTGCGAAACAATGAGCGCGTGCATCACCGAGACGCGTTTCTCTTCATTGTGCCTTGGGATATACATTTGGAGCCTCGGCCACAGCCTAACCCAGCATCAAGAATTGACATCTTTTACAGCCTGCCGACAGCGTTCCGGCCGCTGGTGTCTCGTTTCGAAGGCAAGACTAAGCATGCTTCACAAACTTCAACGAAGCAGCGTTCATACAGTACCGCAGGTACGTGGGCTTGGGTCCATCGTCAAAAACATGGCCCAAGTGGGCCTCGCATTCGGTGCAGGAGATTTCATCCCGAGTCATCCCCAGGCTGTTGTCAACCGCCTTCCGCACATTTTCTTTCGCAATCGGAGCCCAGAAACTCGGCCAGCCCGTGCCTGAATCAAACTTCGTGTCGGAACTGAACAGCGCATTATCGCAGCAAATGCAACGATAGAGACCCTTGTCGTGGATGTTATATTGGCCGCTGAAAGCTCTCTCGGTGCCTTGCTGACGCGTTACCTCAAATTGCAGAGGAGTCAGTTGCTGCTTCCACTCGGCGTCTGTCTTGTGCACTTTCTTGACGCGAGCCGGCCCCAAGTTTTGGCCCGAGTCGCTGAACTGGATCACCGTTACCGTTTCTTTGTCATCCGATGGATTGGACTTCGCGGCGCTCAAGCTCGGGCCTCGAAACCAAGCGATGAAGCCTGCTCCGGCGACTGCTTTCGCGGAGCTGCCAAGAAAAGTTCTACGATTCATAGATCTCTCCGATCACTATCTTAGAAATTTTAACCAAACGTAAACGCAAATGCCTGAGCTTCCGGATCGAGGAATTCAATCTCAAACGTTCTGTCTTCGACGGGTCCCTTTTGCCGAATCAGCTGGTAGAGTCGGTGGTCCCGCACGGTGCCTGAACCGTTGCTGTCGGTATCGGCACCGTGATCGTCTCCTGGCGGTGTGCCATCCAGCTTCACCCGGAACCGAACAGGTTTACCATCCGTGGTGGCTCCGAGCACCAGGTGAAGGTCGCGGGCGTGAAAGCGAAAGAGAATCTTTCCGGGTGCCGTTTGGAGCACTGCGCTTTCCTCACCGACCTTCCAACTCCCGCTGAGGGCCCATTGATTGAGCGAGAGTCTGGGTTGTGGCGTATAAGCACGCTTGGAATCGTGCGCGATCGCCTCGCTCGAAGCGAAGTGCTCCGCACGATGGTAGCCGACGTAGGTTTCCGGCGAACCGACGTCGGCGCTGTCGGGAGCGGCTTCGGCACCGGTGCCAGCCACACTAATGGCCGCGGACGTGGTCCCTGCTAGCTCTGCTCCGTTTTCTTTCAGAAGCTCCTGGATCACGCGTTCCGACTCGCCGTACCCGCCTTCGCCGAAGTGGTGGTATCGAATCCGTCCCTTGCCGTCAATGAAGTAGTGCGCCGGCCAGTATTCGTTGTAGAAGGCTTGCCAAATCTTGTAGTCGCTATCGATGGCGACGGGGTAGGTTATCTTCAAATCGCGCACCGCTTCCTCGACGTTGCTGCGTTCCTTCTCGAACGCGAACTCCGGTGTATGCACGCCGATCGCCACCAGACCGGCATCTTTATACTTCGCGGCCCAAGCTTCGACGTAGGGCAATGCGCGCAGGCAGTTGATGCAGGAGTAGGTCCAAAAGTCGATAAGCACGACCTTTCCCCGTAGGGATTTGCTGCTGAGCGGAGGTGAATTGAGCCAAGCGATGGCACCGCTCAAATCCGGCATGGGGCCTTCATCCTTAAGCGCGGGAACGGTGTCGGTCGCGCTCGCCATCACAACGGCTGCCGGCTTCTTTGAATGCCATGCATTGATCAGATGGTCTTCCGCTTTTGCAGTGTTCACAAAGGAAAATTTGGTGAGTAGATTTGTGTCCCAGCCTAGACCGATCGCAACCACTCCTAGGATCACGGCAACGCCTAATCCGCGACGGATCCAGACCTCAAACGAGAGCGACCGTTTCAGGGCGGAGAAAACTTTATTGCTTGCGAAGAGCGCAATTCCCAAAGAGGTCGCGGCACCTAGCGCAAAGGACAAGAGCAAGAACGAGGAGCGGGTGCCAGGACCCTGAATTGCCGCTCCGGTCAAAATCAAACCCAGAATCGGACCCGCACACGGAGCCCAAAGCAGGCCCGTCGAAATTCCCAACACAAAGGACTTTCCGACCCCGCTCTCGGCAGAAGGACCGCCCTGCAGTTTGCTGCCCGCACGCACCAGCGGACGAGTCCATGCTTCGGCAATGGAGGGAAAAAGAAGACTCACGCCCAACACCAGGAAGATCAGCATGGCCAGGTAGCGTCCCCCTTGATTCAGGCGCACCACCCAATGCCCACCGAATGCGGCTGCGATTGCAACCACGGAAAACGTCAACGCCATTCCCACGAGTAAAGGCAATCCAGAACGGCGGAAGGGTTGGTCGGCACGCGCAAAAACAAAGGGCAGGACGGGCAGGATGCAAGGACTCAAAATCGTCAGAACACCGCCAACAAAAGCCAAAAGATAGATCAGCATCGGCGCGTCCAGTCCATGATCCTGATGGTTTCTAAATTAACATACAGACCTTTGCCCGGAAGTTAGACTCATTCCGAGGCCAAAAGTTCCATCACCAGTCTGGTGAGAACCGAACTCCGGTCAGGCATCGGAACCCGCGGCTGAATTCGATCGTGGGAATCCAGTCTCGGGATCGAATTCGTTGTGCCAGGCAGCCAATGCAAGTTCCTTGCTGGGACAGCAAAACTCAATCTCTTCGCGCTGTACCACCACGATCTGCCAGAGGCCAAAGGATTCGTTGAATCCGATATTGGCTACGTGCTCTCCCGACTTGTTGAAAATCGCAGTGTCGTCAAGCATCGTGACCTCGCCTATCATTCTACATTTCTCCACAACCCCAGATGGCCTCGACATGTTGGCGACGATAGCACAAGGAGGAACCCGCCAGAGCCAACGTTGATGTCCTCATGGCTGTATTAAAATCATTCGCGGCCGCTATTTAGATCTCCAGAGGCTTCAATGCGATTGCTCCGATCCTATCGCCGTCGTTTATCCGCCATCGTCGTTCTGGCGGCATTGTGCGTCGTCACCTCAATTGTCTCGGCTCAAAACCGACCGAGCTCCGGCAAGAAAAATAACAGTGCATCGTGCCCGCATGAGGACAGCGGATTGACACTGCCCGCCGGCTTTTGCGCGACCGTATTTGCTGACGGTATCGGTCACGCTCGCCACTTGACGGTCAGTCCGACCGGGGTGGTCTACGTCAACACGTGGTCCGGGGACTACTACGACTTCGATAAGCCGCACGACGGCGGATTTTTGGTGGCGCTCGAGGACAAGCGTGGAGCCGGAAAAGCTGATGTGATTGAGCGCTTCGGCGCGACCGTCCGGACAGGTGGAGCCGGTGGCACGGGCATCGGAATTTATAAGGGATCGATTTATGCGGAGATCAACGATCGCATCGTGCGATATTCAATTCCCGCAGATTCGATCGTGCCAAAAGATCCACCTACAACGATCGTGTCGAAATTGCCTCTCGGTGGCGATCATCCGATGCATCCCTTTATCATCGGTGCCGACGGATCGATATACGTGGACATTGCCAGTGCGACCAATTCCTGCCAGGCGAAAAACCGGCAACCCAAGGTGCCCGGCGACGATCCTTGCACGGAGCTTCAGAGCCGTGGCGGCATCTGGCGCTACGACGCGAACAAAACAAATCAGACCTTCTCGCCAACCGATCGCTACGCAACGGGGATACGCAATGCGGAGGGCTTTGCGTTCGACTCCACGGGTCGCTTGTTTGTCACACAACACGGGCGGGATCAGCTGCATTCGAATTGGCCCGATCTCTATCGGCCTTCCGAAGAAGCCACGCAGCCGGCGGAGGAATTGCTGCTCTTGAAGCAGGGTGGCGACTATGGCTGGCCGGAATGCTATTACGATGGCGTACGGAAAAAACTTGTCCTGGCGCCGGAATACGGTGGAGATGGAGGCAAGAGAGTAGGCCTCTGTGCGAGCAAGATGGCTCCAGTCGCTGCCTTTGCAGCGCACTGGGCACCGAACGGAATGGTGCGCTACGATCAGCAACGATTCCCAGATCGCTATCAGAGCGGCGTTTTCATCGCTTTCCACGGTTCATGGAATCGGGCTCCATACGCCCAGGGCGGCTATAACGTGGTGTTTCAGCCGCTCGACGGCGGTCGCGCGTCTGGCAAATGCGAAATCTTCGCCGATGGTTTTGCTGGGCCGGTTAAAACTCCAGAGGGCGCGGCGCATCGCCCTTCTGGGCTTGCAGTCGGACCTGACGGGGCGCTCTACGTGTCTGACGACATTCGCGGACGAGTTTACCGCATCGTCTATAGTGGCGATCCCGCGGGTCCTGCTCCCAAAGGAACTCCCTGCCCGAGTGCTTCGGCACCGGCTGGTGCTGTGGTCGCCGCCCCGGCCGAGCCACCCGAAGGTACCAATCCCGCTGCGGGCGCGGCCGCAGAACTGAAGCCTCTGGTTCCCGAAGGAGCGACAGCAGAGATGGTTGCGCTGGGCGATCGCATCTATCACGGCCAAGTGGGCGGAGCGACTTGCACAGGTTGCCATGGGGCCAACGGCACAGGTTCGCCGATCGGTCCGTCGCTCACCAGTCAACAAAGGTTGTGGAGCGATGGCAGTTTCGCTGAAATCTTGAAAGTGATCACCGAAGGCGTGCCTCAACCCAAGAAATATCGCAGCCCGATGCCGCCCATGGGTGGGGCACAACTCACCGCAGACCAGGCATCCGCGTTGGCCGCGTATGTATGGGGCCTCAGCCATCAGCAGAAGTAGGATAGAAATCGAGTCACGATAAACGAAAGGCGGAAATGTTGTCATCAAAGTTGTCATCTAAGATAAACGCTTTGAGCTTCCCGCTACTGACGAGCGTTCTATTGGCGATCACGCTATCGGCATCAGTCCTGGAAACCACGGCGCAAGTGAAATCGTTGCCGCGACCTAAATTTGTGCTCTCCAGTCCGGACCCTCGACTCGCGGCGAAAGTCCCGGAAATCTACACCGCGAACGTCTTCGGATGCACTGGGGGAAATCTGTCGCCTCCGTTGCAGTGGACCGGCGCTCCGGCTGGAACGAAGAGTTTTGTCGTGACGCTATTCGATCCTGACGAACACAGCACGCCTTCGGGATGGTGGCACTGGGTTGTCTATGACCTGCCGGCGACTGTTGACAAGCTACCCAAAGGAGCTGGCGCCGAGCACAGCTCCGTTCTGCCCCCCGGGACGCTGCAGGGCCGTACCGATCTTGGCAACGACGCCTATCACGGACCGTGCCCGGACAAGGGATCGCCTCCACATCGCTACACCTTCACCATCTATGCGTTGAGCGTCGAGAAATTGGATGTGGCACCGGACTCGAGCGGCGCGATGGTGGTGTCGACTGCGAACGATCATCTACTAGGCAAGGCGGTCTTTATCGCTCACTACGGACGTTGAGCCGAGCGTCAATCTGAATTCGGACAATCGGCTAAACTTCCTGTTTGTTTCCTCGCGCCATGCTACCGACGCTTCCCGATGTTCGCGGCATCAATCTCGATCCGCAGACCCGTTGCGAACACTATCACGGACCGACTGACATCATTGCGATCAAAATGAAGTGCTGCGGTGTCTACTATGCGTGCAAAGATTGCCACGCCGCTCTCGCCGATCACCCGATCGAGGTTTGGCCCGGGAGCGAATGGAACCAGAAGGCGATCCTTTGCGGCGCGTGTGGCATCGAGCTAACCGTCCTTCAATATATGCAGAGCGATCATCGCTGCCCAGCCTGTCGCGCGCCCTTCAATCCCGGATGTCGAAACCATTCTCATTTTTATTTTGTAATCCCATCTTGATAGGTCGCTACGCCCTGACCGGCGCCTCAGGTGACAGGCTCCCTACATTTCGGTAACTCGCGTGCAAGTTGCGTCCAGGTTGCGTGCAAGTTGTTCGGCCAACTCAGCCGCCTGCACTCGAAATTCCGCTACCGCCACGTCGAAGGCCCAAAGTTCGACCATACCTGCCTTAAAGTCAATAGCTTGCAGACCGCTTGAGGGGGACCCAAACCTGCAGGGCACGTGTCCGGGAGCCCGAACCACCACCGCACCAGGCATCGCGGTCAAAAGAGGCGGTTCAGGTTCGCTCGCCTCGCATTTGCGCCCGGTCAACGATCCGTTTATTGTGAGGTGCGCTGATCGACTCCATCCATCTATGAATGGTCGCGTCTTCCTGTGGTCCCTCACATCCGCCCTCGCCGGATTCCTTTTCGGTTTTGACACGGTGGTCATCTCCGGCGCGGAAAAAACAATTCAATCGCTCTGGGGGCTGAGTGCCGGACAACACGGGATCGCCATGGCTTCCGCCCTCTACGGCACCGTCGTGGGCGCCCTGATTGGCAGCTGGCCGGCCGACCGATTCGGACGCAAAGCCACGCTGCTTTGGATTGGCGTCCTTTATTTTGTCGGCGCGGTAGGGTCGGGTTTGGCGACCAATGTTTCTTTGTTCATCATCGCGCGTGTCATCGGCGGGCTGGGCATCGGCATTTCCACCGTGGCCGCTCCGTTGTACATCTCGGAGATCGCTCCACCCAAGCAACGCGGGCTCCTTGCCGGCATGTTTCAGTTCAACATTGTTTTTGGCATTCTGATCGCTTTCGTATCCAACGCTCTGCTCGCCGGCATCGGCGAGAATGCCTGGCGCTGGATGCTGGGAGTGGCCGCGTTTCCCTCACTGCTCTACGCTCTGCTTTGCTTCGGTATTCCCGAGAGCCCCCGCTGGCTTCTGGGCAGGAAGTGCGATCGTGAGGGCGGGCTGAAAGTGCTGCACCGGATTCAACCCGAGGCCTCCCAGGCCGAGATCGAAGCGGAGGCGGACGAGATCATCGCTGCGTCCTCGGAAAAGGCATCTTCAGCGCATTTCTGGACGCGTCGTCTGCGTAAGCCGATTCTTCTTGCAATCCTCATTGCCTTGTTCAACCAGCTCTCAGGGGTCAATGCCATCCTGTACTTCGCACCGCGCATATTCGAGCTCACCGGATTGGGGACAAAGGCGGCGCTGCTGCAATCGATCGGCATCGGCGTCACCAATCTCATCTTTACCTTTGTCGGACTGTGGCTGATTGACCGGGCAGGCCGCCGCACCCTCCTTTTTATTGGATCGTTCGGCTACATCACCTCGCTCTCTCTGATTGCGTGGGCTTTCTTCACCGAGCATTTTACGATCGTACCGATTTGTATCTTCGCCTTCATCGCCTCGCACGCGATCGGGCAGGGAGCGGTCATCTGGGTTTTCATTTCCGAGATATTTCCTAATCGCCATCGCGCCGAAGGTCAGTCGCTCGGTTGTTTCACCCACTGGATTTTCGCCGCCTTAATCACGACATTCTTCCCGAAGATGGTCTCCACATTTCCGGCCGGCTACGTGTTTTCATTCTTTGCCTGCATGATGGTTCTGCAACTGATCTGGGTGAAGACGATGGTTCCGGAAACCAAGGGCGTGCCGCTGGAGCAAATTCAGAAGCAACTGGGCATCGAATAGGGCTGCTATGGACCTTAATGTTGTCGGCGTGGGAGAAGTGCTGTGGGATTTGCTTTTGACCGGCCCGACGTTGGGTGGAGCGCCGGCGAACTTGGCCTATCATGCACGCGCGCTGGGCGCGCGGTCCCAGGTCATCACGCGCGTGGGCAATGATGACTACGGGCGCGAGATCATTCGCCGCTTTCAGAATATGGGCCTGCCGGACTCGACCGTACAGATCGATGAAACCGCGCCTACGGGGACTGCGAAGGTTGTCCTCTCCGGCGACGGGCTGGCCCAGTTCACGATTCAAGAGAAGGTAGCATGGGATTACATTGCGGCGAACCGGGAAGCACTCGCAGCCGCCGGCGCGGCGGACGCAATTTGTTTCGGCAGCCTGGCCCAGCGCAGCGAAACTTCTCGTAATTCGATTCTTCAGCTGGTCGCGGCCGCGCCCGCCAACGCGCTGCGCGTACTCGACATCAACCTCAGGCAGCAATTCTATACGCGTGCCGTGATTGAACGATCGCTCGAGCTGGCCGACGTGCTGAAATTGAACGAGGACGAACTGCCGATCCTGGCTGCGATGGCCGGTCTCAGTGGTCCGGCCAAGCGTCAGATTGACCGTCTGGCCCAAACCTTCGACCTGCAGGTGATTGCATTAACACGCGGCCCGGACGGCAGCCTGCTATTTCAACGAAAAGGGAAGCGATGGTCCGATTGCCGATCGCATCCGGTGCAGGTCATCGACACCGTGGGCGCCGGTGACTCGTTCACCGCGGTATTAGTGATGGGGCTGCTTCAGAAAATGGACCTGGACGAAATCAATGAGGTCGCCAACGAAGTGGCTCGATATGTTTGCAGCCAAGCGGGCGCTACACCATCGTTGCCCGTAGAATTTGCACAAAAGTTTTCCGCCTCATCCCCGCGGTGACCGCAACCGATCACATCCGCGTTGCCGGCTCCGCTCTCCTACGCTGGGCGGTTGCTCAGTTGCAGGACTCGCTCTCGGTCGGCCTTCTTTGGTTGCTCGGACTTTGGATCATCCGCGTCCCCGGGGCGCCGCTGTGGGCGTTGTTGGCCGCCTTGCTGCAGATCATTCCCCACTTTGGGCCGATTCTTGGAATGCTTGGCCCCGTTTGCGCCGCGGCACTCCGCTGGCACGACTGGCAGCATCCGCTGTATGTGGTCATTCTTTATGCGGTGGTCGTGGTGGTGGATGGCTTCCTGCTCCAGCCTCACATCATGCGCCGCGTGGCGCGCGTGCCGATGTGGGCGTCAATTTTCGTTCCGCTCGTCCTGGGATTCGCGATCCCATTCTGGGGGTTTCTGCTTGCTCCTCCGCTGCTGGCCGTGGTGTACGCGTTCAAGGCGCGCCGGGCGGAAAAATTCTGAGAACTGTTCACAACTCCCCGGGCTTCCCGGCCCCGGCGGAAGGCGTATCGCCTCTGTTAGAAGGAGGAAAGAGTGCGCCACGCTTTTCACGCTTCATTGTTGGCTATGACTACTGCGGCTCACGACTGCGACCCGAGCTTGAGCAACGCATTGCGCAGCCGTGCATGCCGCTGGGTTCGATGCAGGTAGAGCATTTCGTCCGGGTAGGCTTTGGCGCGGATGATTCGAATGAGGTCTTCTTTTTCTTCTTGCGCCCACGTGCGCAATCCCGGCACCTGCGAGAGGACTAGCGCGAAATTCTCGAAGGCTGTTTTCTCCAGCGGTTTCCACGAAGATGGGCTGACCTTCAGCATTCGCTCGAACGCACGCCTCGCGCGCTCGCGCATTCGGACGGCGTCTCCGCCGAAATCGCGGGCCATCCGCCGATTGACTTGCAATCCGATGTTGCGGGTTGAAAATCTGTCCCATGCTCGCACTTCGGCTCCCGGAAGCTCGTAGAAGACGTGTCCGGTTGCCAGGCGCTTCAGGGTGCGCGCCGGTGTTCGATACTTGGGATTGGCGGCGATTTTCTGCTCTTCGTGCTCAGCCAGCTTTTCGAGATCGGGGAGGCCCGGCCTGAATCCCAGTTTGCGGTAGAACCAGAACGCGCCCGATTCGATTGCCTCTTCGTTGTCATGGCCCAATTGATAGGGATAGACGGAGACGCAGGTCGTCCCCATGAGGTGACACAGGCAGCGCAGCGCCTGGGCGTAGATCCATCCCGCTTCGCCGCCACGGAACGTGTAGAAGGTGTTGAAGCCGACCTCCATCCACTCGCAGAGACCGATGGCTTCAATGTAGTTGATCGCGACGCCGTTTTTCAGCGTCAATCCTGCTACGTAGGCGCGCAGCGGGAGACGGCGATCGGGCGGTAGGCTCCAGAGATAGATGGTCACTCCGCGGCCGGCTTGATGCGTTCCAAAATCAGCCCGAACCACCGACCGCGGATCGCCGAGCGTTGTGCCATAGAGTTCGCGGTAGCGAACCAGCATTACCTCGCGGATCATGTCGATGATTTCGTCACTCTTTTTGCGCGAAAGCTTGGTTAGCTTCGGAGGACGCCGCGCCAGTTCGTCCCCGAGCGATACCTGGCTGCGGCTGATCAGCGGTGTCGAGTGATAGAAAATGCTGCGAACCGGCTTCCAGTTTCGGGTTCGTGTGCTGACCGAGTTCTTGAGATTCCATCGCAAAGGCACGCGTAGCGATTCGTAGAGCTCGGCTTTTTGGTTGCGTGGGAGCGGTAGATCGGCGAAACGCTGCACCAGCCAAGCAGGATCGGAGTTTCTCTTGCCCGCAGCCGCTTCGAGCCATCGGCGCCACGGCGTATCGGCCTCGACGTACGCGTCGTCCTCGAGCAGGGGAATAAAACGTGGACCGGTGCTGGCTAGCTCTCGTCCCGGTTCGTAATTCTTCCAGGCAATCTCGACCTGGCCGGGCATATGTTTGATGAGCCAGCTCGCCACCTCGAAGCTTAGCGTGTCCTCCATCTGCGTACCGGCAATGCCCGAGACTTCGAAGGTGTCGAACTTGTCCATGTCAGCGCCCGCTTTGCGTAAAGTTTCCACTTTCTTGTGGAAAGCGTTCAAAACACGCTCGGTGACGCGGACTACCTCGGGCCCTTGCGGGAAGGCACGCAAGAAAAGCACTGCTTCGTGAAGGCGGATCAGCGAAGCTGGATCGAGAAAGCGAGCGGAGTCGAGCCGATTCAACAGCTTCGCGACTCGGGCGGCTTCGCCGGGACCGAATCTGGAGCGGCAGGCTTCAAGTTGGGTGAGTTGGCGATCGAGAGCGTTCGCAGTCATGTCAGATTCCCAACAAAGGGTACCTCATGACTTCGCTTTCCGACGTTCGATGATGACTCGGCTTCTCTGCAGGACCTTGACTCCGACCTACGGGGCCCTTGCCTGGCCATGCTATAATCTCCCTTCGCCTGAACGTTTTTACGTCGAGGCTGATCTGTGATTTCCTCCGCGGGCGGATCCTTAATTCCGAGGATCAACGCAATTCAAGTTCTCGTTTTACCGAGAGAAGAGATGAGGTAGAGCTATGTCCGGCCATTCGAAATGGGCAACCATCAAGCACAAGAAGGGCGCGCTTGACGCTAAGCGCGGCAAGATCTTTACCCGGCTGATCAAGGAAATCGCGATGGCGGCCAAGTCGGGCGGCGATCCCGACATGAACCCGCGGCTGCGTACGGCGATCCTGGCGGCTAAGTCCGAAAACATGCCGGCCGACAACATCAAGCGTGCCATCCAGCGCGGCACCGGAGAGCTGCCCGGGGCGACCTACGAAGAGTTTGTGCTCGAAGGTTACGGGCCCGGCGGCGTGGCTTTGCTGGCGGAAATTTCTACCGACAACCGCAATCGCACGGTAAGCGAGATCCGTCATGTGTTCGGGAAGAACAATGGCAACATGGCTGCAGCGGGCTCCGTCGCGTATATGTTTCACAAGAAAGGCGACATCATCATTCCGAAGTCCGCAGCCAAGGAAGACGATCTGATGAACATCATTCTCGAAACGGGCGGCGAGGATTTGAAGGATGAAGGCGAAAATTGGGAAATCTTGACTGACACCTCGGCCTATGACGCAGTTCTCGAGGCCCTGAAGAAAGCCGGTATCACACCGGCATCATCGAGCGTGAGCATGGTTCCGGATACCTACATCAAGCTGGAAGGGCAGCAGGCAGTGCAGATGATCCGCCTGATGGAAGCGCTCGAAGATAACGACGACGTGCAGAATGTGCATGCTAACTTCGATATCGACCAGAAGCTTCTGGAAGAAGTTGCCGGCTGAATGGATCGGGTCGTTGGATCAACGGGCCATCGAATGGCCGAAAACTGACTTGTTTCGAAGTTCGATCTTCCGATCCCCCGACGCATCGATCGGTTTTCCTAACTTTTCAACACCGCTGAGGAAAAGTTTGTGGAAAAGCCCGGACTTACTCTTGTAACCTTCTGTTAACGAATCATTTGAACATTCTGCACTGCATCGGGTGCTTGCTGTATTAACTCCCACGAGGAGTTGATCTGGTGAAGACACGTCTCGACAAGTTGCTGGTGGATCAAGGACTCACGCCGTCACGCGAACGCGCGCAAGCTCTTATCCTGGCTGGAAAAGTTCTTGTCAATGAGCAGAAGATCGAGAAGGCGGGCGCATTGATTGACTCGGCCTCAACGCCGGTGTTGCGCCTGCTAGGCGAGGATCTCCGCTACGTCAGCCGCGGCGGGCTCAAGTTGGAAAAGGCTCTTCGACACTGGCACATCGATCTTGTAGGCAAGACCTGTCTCGACGTTGGCGCTTCCACAGGAGGGTTCAGCGACTGCATGCTGCAACACGGCGCCGCCAAGGTGATTGCCGTCGATACCGGGTACGGTCAGATGGATTTTGGCTTGCGCAACGATCCGCGCATTCGGCTTCTCGAGAAAACCAACGCCCGTTATCTCGAGCCCTGCGATGTTGGCGAGCCGATCGACTTCATTGCCATGGATGTCTCCTTCATTTCTGCCACACTCGTGCTGCCGGCTGTGATTCGCGCCGCTTTCTCTTGCGCCAGTTCGACTCCTGACTGGATTCGCCAGATTGTGGTGCTGGTGAAACCACAGTTCGAAGCGGGCAGGGAAGTGGTCGGTAAAGGCGGAATCGTGCGCGACGAAGCGGCACAGCGGGCCTCCGTTGCCCGGGTTGAAGCCGCGCTCGCGGAACTCGATTGCAGGGGAGCGGAGTGGATCGAGTCTCCCATTCTCGGTGGTGGCGGCGAAGGGAATCGCGAATTTCTGCTGCACGCAGAGTTTTCGCCGCCTGCCATCGGGTGATTCTGTACAATCGGGTGTCCGATGTCGGAAGAAAACTAGGAATAGACGCTCGAAGACATGCCCAAGCCCCGTCCGAGCCCAACTCGCCAGAGGACCGTCGCCATCATTTCCAAGCCGGAGCGTCCCGAGCTGCGCGAAGTGTTGCCCGCGCTCGAACAATGGCTGCAACAACACAATTACGCGGTGGTGATGGACACGGAAAGTGCCGATTATTTTTCCGCGTCGGACGTGATGCCGCGGTCAACGTTAGCCACTCGTTCCCCGGATCTGGCGCTGGTGCTCGGCGGCGACGGTACGCTGCTGTCGGCGACGCGCGCGGTTGCGAAGGCCGGAACGCTCATCCTCGGAATCAACCTTGGCACGCTTGGATTCATGACCGAACTGGCTTTGCCTGATCTTTATCCCGCGCTCGAGGCGATCGAAGAAAACCGCTACATTGTGGACAGCCGGTCGATGCTGGGCGGCTCGCTGATTCGGGGCGGCAAGACGCTGGCCACGCATGCCGCCTTGAACGAGGTGGTGGTGAGCAAGAGCGCCATCGCGCGCTTGAATCACTTCGAGGTTTTTGTGGACAAGGAGTTCGTGTCCAGATACCGGGCCGATGCGCTCATCATCGCCACGCCGACCGGTTCGACTGCGTATTCTCTGGGAGCGGGAGGGCCGATTCTGAACCCGGATGTGGATGCATTCGTGATCACGCCCGTCTCGCCCCACGGATTGACGCACCGGCCAGTGGTGGTGCGCGATACGGTCGAGATCGACATTCACGTCAAGACCGGGAACGAGGATGGCTATCTGAGTTTTGATGGGCAGGTTGGCATGCCCGCACAAGACGACGATATCGTGCGCTGCGTGAAAGCAGAGCATCCGGCCAGACTGTTACGCTTCAAGAAAACATTCTTCGAAGTGCTCGCCACCAAGCTCAATTGGGGAGAGCGCTGAAGCCGGTGCCAGTAGCAGGAATCAGGCGCTGGGGGCCATTGTGAACGAAGTCCATCCCGGCTTGGTCGAGCACGCATTCGACGCGGGTGAAGTTCAACTGAACTATGCCGAAGGCCCCCCGAATGGGCCGCCGCTTGTGCTGTTGCATGGCCTCGGCCGGCGCTGGCAGGTGTTTCTGCCGGTCATTCCCGCGCTCAGCTTGCGCTGGCACATCCTTGCGCCTGACCTGCGCGGTCACGGCAAATCCTCGCGGGTGGTTCGCGGGTATCATGGAGCGCAGTATTCCGAAGACGTCGCTTGCTTTCTGCGCGAGCGCGTCGCCGCTCCCGCCGTGCTCTTCGGACATTCACTCGGCGGAATGGTGGCGATGTCGGTCGCATCGCATCACCCGGAACTGGTGCGTGCCCTGATTCTAGGCGACAACATGATCCTCACCGCGCGGCTTCGCAGTCCGATGCTGCGTAATCCGATGTACACCGCGCTGTTTTCTGGACTGCGCGATCTGGCGCGCGCCGGCGGCTCGGTCGAACAGATTGCGGAGCGCATTGGCAGAATTGTATTGCCGGTTCCAGGGAGCGATGAATCGGCCATGATCCGCGAACTTCCCGGAAACGACGAGGCCTATCTGTTGTCGTGGGCGCGCTGCGTGCAGCAGGCCGACGCTGACGTTTACGATATGACGCTCGACGGATCTTCGCTCGAAGGCTGGGACGGCGAGACTGTGCTGAGCGGAATCGCTTGTCCAACGCTGCTTTTGCAAGCCTGCCCGGAATTAGGCGGCTTGATGTCCGACGCGGATGTCGCGCTGGCGACGCGCTTGTTGCCCCACCATGTCCACGTGAAATTCCGCAACCTGGGACACGCGCTGTTTATCCACCAGCCCGAACCGGTCTTGCGAGCGGTGACGAATTTCTTGGAGGCGCTCTAACTACGGTCCTTTTGTAGGGTTGCGTGCGCAGTGTGTAATCTGCCGTCTGCGCCCGGGAATTATTGCTGCCCCGATGCCAGCGTCAGAAGTCCCTGAACGCCCGCCCAATCGTCGTTTTCGCGGTTAAACTCCGTTTCCCTCCGCGGATCGGAAAATCGTGGATCGAGCAGCAAGAGTTTGTGGAGCGCAAACTGACGCTGCCCGCTGGTATAGACGGTTTCATCGAAGATCGCTCCATACAACACGTAGAAGTGCGATTTCCATTCGAGCAGCAGAGCGTGTTGGTTCAGCAGGGCACGGATCATAACGTCAGGGGTAATTGAACTTTGCGGGACATACTCCGCACGAACCATCACCGACCGGCCGTCGCTCAAAACATGCCTGCCCTGCAACTTGGCGCTGAGTTCTTCCAACGACAGCGGCGCTGAGAGCACCGTATCTTCGAGAGCAGAATTTTTCCCGCAGCACACCGCTTTTTGGTGAAGGATTGTCTCGAGCGCGGCTGCGAGCACCGCGGACGGTTTCGTCGATGGCGCCGTGAGCGACGGCAGATCGGCGACGCGAACTTCCTGATTCGGGTGAAACACGTAGCCCGGCGTGTCCTGGGCGAACCCTGAAACGGCAGCAATCGAACCGAGCACGGAACACGCGAACAGCGCCTTCGCGTTCCACAATGGAAGATTGGTCTGGGATGGGCGCAGTTGTTTCAAGCTCACTAGAAACCTCCGTGTCTATGGTGAACCGAAACGCCGGCAACGGGCAGTGACTAAAGTACCTGCACTTCCATCCTCATCTGATCGAGCACGCTCTCGCGCTGCCGGATCAGCTTCGCCCTTGTACCATCCACCAGCACCTCCGCCGCGCGCCCGCGGGTGTTGTAGTTTGATCCCAAAACCGACCCGTAGGCACCCACGTCCAGAATGGCCAGCACATCTCCCTCGTCGACCCGTGGAAGTTTTCGGGCGCGGGCAAAGAAGTCGCCCGTCTCGCAGATCGGACCGACTACGTCAGTGATTTCCATTTCACGCGGTTCGCCTCTCACCGGAACAATCTCGTGATATGCACCGTACAACGAAGGTCGCAGCAGATCGTTCATCGCCGCATCGACAATCAGAAAGCGCTTGCGATGATTCGTCTTTCGGTAGAGGACTCGCGTGAGCAAAACGCCCGCCGGTCCCACGATCGAACGTCCGGGCTCGAACAGCAAGTGCAGCTTCAATCCGCGCAGCGGAGCAAGTATCGCCCGCGCGTAGGCCGCAATCTGTTTTTCAAAGCTTTCCTGCGCACCCTGGTAAGAAATTCCCAAGCCACCGCCGGCGTCGATATAGCGTATGTCGTGCCCCTGCTTGCGCAGTACGCGAACCAGGTCGGCCACGCGCTCGAGCGCCGCTTGAAACGAACCTACATCGGTAATCTGCGACCCGATGTGGACGCTTACCCCCGCCACTTTCAGATAAGGTTCGTTCGCGGCCTGCGTGTAGAGCTTCAGGGCCTCGGAAATCGGCACGCCGAATTTGTGCTGATGCAATCCAGTCGAAATGTAAGGATGAGTTTTTGCGGAGACGTCGGGATTGACTCGCACCGCCACCGTCGCTTGTTTTTTCAATCGCGCTGAAGTTGCGGAAAGCAGGTTCAATTCCGACGCGCTCTCAACGTTGAACAGCAATATTTTCGCGCGCAGGGCGAGTTCGATCTCCACTTCAGTCTTGCCCACGCCTGAGAACACGACCTTGGCCGCGGCTCCCCGGCGTACGCGCTGAACTCGTTGCAATTCCCCGCCCGAAACCACGTCGAAGCCGGTCCGTTCCCCAGCCAGCAGGCGCAAAATCCCGAGCGTCGAATTGGCCTTCACTGAATAGCACAGCGTGTGAGGAATGGAGTGAAACGCGCGCGCGAATGCCTTCACGCGTGCCCGGATCATGGCTGCAGAATAGACGTAGAGCGGAGTTCCGTAGCGCGCGGCAAGGCCTTTAAGGGCCGCAGATTCGCAGTAGAGTTCGAAAGCGCGATCGATCGAGGCAGTGGAGCGAACCCCACCGACTGCACGGGGCAGCGCCCCCTCACCACGCAACAACGAGCGGCGATAGGCAAACGCCGGTGGGCGTAGCGCTTGGGACTCGCGCGCGTGCTTCACTTGCGTTTGCCGGAAGCGTGACCGGCGTGCACTTTGATGGCCACGACGGTCTGATCGTCAAAGGTATCGACACCGGCAGCATGCTCGGTTACCGCCTTGAAGATCTCGTTCACCACGCAGCCCGCCGACTTGGTGGCGCAGCCGGCGACGATCGCCTCCACGCGCTCCGGCCCAAACGATTGGCCGTGGCGGTTGCGCGCGTCGAGAATGCCGTCGCTGAAGAACACAAACATGTCGCCCGGCTTGGCCTTGAAACTCAGCTCGTCAAACTCGACTTCATCGAACAATCCGAGAGGCAGGCCGGTCACCTCGACAAACTCGATTTTGCCGTCATGGTAATAAAGGGGCTTCGGCAAACCTGAATTCGCGACCAGCAAGGTGCGCTTTTCGTCGTCCCACACCGCGTAGATGATCGACACAAACTGCGCCGCAATTCTGCGCTCCGCCAACGACAGATTCACCGCTGAAAGCATCTCCGCCGGGCCCGGTTCGATCGGAGCATGAGAACGCAGAATGCCGCTGACCAGCGCGGCGTAAATGGCAGCCGGAGCACCTTTGCCGCTTACGTCTCCAATCGCGATCCCCAGACGCGACAGGGAATAGGGAACGAAATCGTAGAGATCGCCGCCAATGGCGCGGGCGGGAGCGAACTTGGCCTCGACGTCTAGATGCTGCATTTTCGGGCGCGAATGCGGAAGCAAACGAAACTGCAGTTCCCGTGCCAATGCTAGATCGCGTTCCAGGCGCTGCTCTTGCCGAGCCACCTGCTCGTACAGGCGCGCATTTTCAATGGCGATGGCCAACTGGGCTGCGAGCGTGGTGAGAGTCCGCTTGTGATCGTCGGTGAAATAGCCGCGGCGTGTGTGCTCCAGATCGAGCACCCCGATGACTTTCTCCTGGTAAATCAGCGGAACCGCCAGTTCCGATCGCGTTTCCGGATTGGTTGCGATGTAGCGATCACTCTTGGCGACGTCGGGGACAAGGACCGCCTCCTTGGCTTGCGCGGCATATCCCACCACTCCGCGGCCGAGCGGAATGTCGTGCTTCAGGTGCAGCCTTTCCTCGAAGCGCTGCGAAAAGCGGTGCTGGAGTTTTTCTCCTGTCGGATCGACCAGAAGAATGCTGAACATCTGGTAGTCGATCAGCCGGTTGAGCAGTTCGGCGATGCGCTTGAGCAGTTCGTCCAGGTTCAGAATCGAGGTGAGCTCACGGGCAATCTCGTTCAGCAGAAGCAGCGTGCGCGCCTGGCGCGCCATCCGTGTGTGCAGCCGCGCATTCTCGATGCCTACCGCCATGCGCGACGCAATCAGTGTCAGCAGGCGCTTGTGCTCCTCGGTAAAGTATCCCTTCTCACGCGCCTCCAGGTCGATGACGCCAATCACCCGATTCTTGACGATCAGCGGGATCGCCAGTTCGGAGTGAACGTTGGGGAGGGCCTCAATGTAGAAATCATCTTGCGTCGCATCGGCGACCAGCACTGCTTGACGGGTTTGCGCGGCCCGCCCGGTAACGCCCTGGCCCACTTTCACGCGCACGCGGTCGGCAACCTCCCGCGGATATCCTACGTGGAAGCGGACGTACAATTCCTGGCGCTGCTCATGGAGCAAGAGGATCGCAAAGATTTCGTAGTCGATGACTTTCCGCACCAGTTCCGCCACCCGCCGCAGCGTTGTTTCCAGGTCGAGCGTGGTATTGACCACGTCGGCAACTTCCAGCAACAGGGGTTCCACCTCGGAAGGGCGCAAGGTGTGGGTAAGAGTCGGGCTCACAGGTTTCATCATAGTTCATTTGTAATCTGTGACTTCGGATCGGTAATTTGAAAATCAAAAGCAACACCCCCACGATCACCAGTCCCCAATCACAAGCTCTCCAGCACGCAGATATCCGGAAGGTTGCGATAACGTTCGGCATAGTCGAGTCCGTAGCCGACCACGTAGGCATCGGAAATGGTGAAGCCGATGTAATGTGCATGGATCGGCTGCTTGCGGCGCGAGGGTTTGTCCAGCAAGGCTGCAATGCGCAGCGATCGCGGGCGATGCGCTTGCACCAGCTTTGAAATGTAGTTCAGCGTCAGCCCGGTGTCGAGGATGTCCTCAACCAGAATCACGTTCCGGTCCGTCATCGAACTATCCATGTCCTTGGTCAGACGGACTTCGCCAAGCGAATCCCAAGCCGCGTGGCCGGCGGGGTTTTCTTTGACCGTGGGGCGGTTGCCGTAGCTCGAAACCCCGATAAAGTCGAAGGTGGCGTCGAGTGGAATCTGGCGAGCAAGGTCGCTCAGAAAAATGGCGGCGCCCTTCAGAACACCCACCAGGATCACCGACTGGCCATCAAAATCGCGCGCAATTTCTTTTCCCAGTTCGGCGACGCGCTGGGCGATGGCTTCGCGTGAAAGCAGGACTTTGAGTTCGGACGCTTTGAGTTCAGACATTGAGCACCATCTTAATACACGAGTTTGGGCGCAACCGAACGGTTTAAATGCAGTCAGCGTTTTCGCGGCCCGCGGTCCGTCGTTGCGCGCTTTTCTCCACGTCACTAGAATTCTAGGTACGCAGCTCTAGCTCGGGAGTGCTCTGTGAATCTTAAAGGAATTCAACTCACGTGGCTTGGCCACGCCACTTTTCGTGTTCAAACGCCGGAAGGAAAGACGGTCTTCATCGATCCCTGGATTGCCGGCAATCCGATGTGCCCGGAAAGTGAGAGGAACGTGAAAAAGGCCGACGTGTTGCTTTGCACCCACGGCCATGGCGATCACATCGGGGACGCGGTCGAGGTGGGCAGGAGATTCAATCCCATCGCGGTCGGCATCTACGAGCTCTGTTTGTGGCTGCAGAAAAAAGGCGTGCAACAAATCTCGCCGATGAACAAGGGCGGCACCCAAACCGTCGCCGAAGTGAAGATCACCATGGTGCACGCGGTGCATTCCTGCGGAATTCTGGATGGTGATCAGATCGTTTATGGCGGCGAAGCCTGCGGCTACGTGCTCGAGTTCTCGAACGGAGTCAAGATTTACCACGCCGGCGACACCAATGTCTTTAGCGACATGGCCATCATTCGCGATCTGTACGCGCCGAAGATTTGCATGCTCCCCATCGGCGATCACTTCACCATGTCGCCGCGTGAGGCCGCCTATGCCTGCAAGCTGCTGCAGCCCGAGACCGTCATCCCCATGCACTTTGGGACGTTTCCACAGCTGACGGGAACACCCGCCGCATTGCAGAAACTGGTGCCGGACGTGAAAGTGCTGGAGATGAAGCCGGGGCAGACGATTTCGTAATGTGGCCTGGAGGAATCGGCGGTCCGCATCACGCGAGGGCCCAAGGAGCATCATGACCGATCAACCCGCAGCTCGGGACTGGCGCATGGGTGGAATTACAACGCCTGAAGTCGAAGACTATCTGTACGCGATGCTGCCGGCGCGCGACGAGGTTCTCGCCGAAATGGAAGCCTACGCCAGCGAGCACGATGTCGCCATTGTCGGCCCCGCCGTCGCCCGCGTGCTCCATCAACTGGCCACCATCAGCGGCGCGAAGAAGATCTTCGAAATGGGATCGGCGATCGGCTATTCCACCATCTGGTGGGCGCGCGCGGTGGGTGAGGGCGGACGCGTCGTTTATACCGACGGCGACCGCAAGCGGGCGGATCAGGCCCGCCGCTACTTTGATCGTGCCGGTGTCAGTCAGCGCATCACGGTTCGCGTGGGCGACGCACTCGAATTTCTTTCGGAGGAAAAGGAGCAATATGACATCATTTTCAACGACGTTGACAAGATCGACTACCCGCGCGTCTTTCGCTTAGCGCTCCCGCGCGTGAAAAGCGGCGGCCTGTTTATCACCGACAACGTCCTATGGAGCGGCCGGGTTGCGAAGCCCAATCCTGACGCCACGACCAAAGCGATCCTTGAATTCAACAAGCTGATCTACGCATCGCCGGACCTGTTTACGACCATTGTGCCTCTCCGCGATGGAGTTTCAGTTTGCGTGAAGAAGTAGGCAATCGGTCGGGCTACACGCTCACTCCGCAATGCTAGAATTGCGCTTTCTGTCCCACGCGATGAAAACGCCGACGCCGACTCTATTGTCCGCTGAACAGATTCCGGAAACCTTGCCTCGCACTCAGACGCTGGCAGAGCCCGGCTCGACGGCCGACGTGCTGGTCGTGGGCGCCGGGCCGACCGGCATGGCCTGCGCCCTGGAGGCGCAGAAGGTCGGTTTCAAGGCGCTCATCATCGACAAGGGATGCCTCGTCAATTCCATTTATCACTATCCGACCAACATGGTGTTTTTCACCACGCCGGAGTTGCTCGAGATTGGCGATATTCCCTTCACCACGGCGCTCGCAAAACCGACTCGGCTGGAAGCGCTCGAATATTACCGCCGGGTCGCCGAGCACTATCACTTGAACATCCGCCAATACGAATGGGTGAAGACCATTACCGGTGAGGACGGCGACTTTCGCGTAGCCACAACCAACCGACACGATGCCATCCATGATTACCGTGCGCGCAAGATCGTGGTTGCCACCGGCTACTACGATCTCGCCAACCAACTCGATATTCCGGGCGAAGACCTGGACAAGGTTTTCCATTACTATCGCGAGCCGCATCCTTATTTTGATACCGATGTCGTGGTGATCGGCGGCAAAAATTCCGCGGCCGAAGCGGCTCTGGATTTGTGGCGGCACGGGGCGCGCGTCACGCTCGTTCACCGAGGGTCGCAGATGCACCCGCATGTGAAGTATTGGGTACGGCCCGACATCGAGAACCGCATCAAGGCTGGTGAAATCACCGCGCATTTCAACAGCACGGTGCAGGAGATCAACGACGACTGCGTCGTGCTGCGGACTCCATCGGGCTCACTGCGCCTGCACAACGATTTTGTCTTCGCTCTCACCGGGTATCATCCCGACTACGATTTCCTGCGCAGCGTGGGGATTGAACTGGCCACCGAACAGCTTCGTCCCGTCTGCGATCCGGAGAATTTAGAATCGAACGTTCCGGGAATCTACGTCGCGGGAGTGGTTGTGGCAGGCTCGCGGACGAGCGAAATCTTTATTGAGAACGGCCGCTTTCACGGCAAGCTGATCGGCGCTCACCTCAGCCAGAAGCTGGGCGGCGGAAACCCGAATTTTCCTCTGGACGCGACCTGACTTCGAAAGGTCTCATGTATGATTTCTCAAAGGGCACGCCGCGAGCACAGATCAATCCATGGAGAAACTATGAAGCGAAATCGAAATCTGGTTCGTAGAATCGCGGCCATTGCCGCAGTCCTGATGATCGTCCTCTCTGCCAGCTTGGTCGTGGCCCAGCCGGATGTGCGCAAGTCTTTCGACCGGTTGAAGGGAATGGAAGGGAACTGGTCAGGGAAGAACCAGGAAGGCCGGCCCATTCAAGTGAGCTTTCGCATTACCTCCGGCGGCTCCGCGCTGATGAGCGAGATTGTGGGTCACGGTCCGGAGGACATGATCACGATGTTTCATATGGATGGCGACCGCCTTGTGATGACCCACTACTGCGGCGCCGGCAACCAGCCGCGCATGAAGGTCATTTCGGCGGATGCGAAATCGGTCAGCTTCGAATTCTTCGACGGCACCAACATCGGTCCGGGCGACGGACACATGCAGCACGTTACCTTTACGCAACCGGATGCCGATCACCACGTCGAAGAATGGATCTTCGTCGATCATGGCAAAGAAACGAAAGAAGTGTTCACGCTCGCGCGGGCGAACTAGACGATGGCGGTCGGCGGCCATTGGACCTATCTGAGTCCCACGCGAGAGCTCCAGTAGAGTGTCGAGGTTTCCACTCGAGTCAGTCCGATACCGATTTTGCGGAGTTATTTCCTGTCTTTACCCATCGAAGAGTACGCGATGATTGGCGACTGCCACACAGCCGCCCTAGTCTCGAAACAGGGATCGATCGACTGGCTTTGTCTTCCGCACTTCGATTCACCTGCGGCTTTCGCGGCTCTGCTGGGAACTGCTGAAAACGGGAATTGGTCCATCTCACCGGCGGAGCCGATCCGGGCGATTCGCCGCCGCTACCGGGAGGGGACTCTCATCCTGGAGACTGAGTTTGAGACCGAAAGCGGATCCGCAACGCTGATTGACTGCATGGTGCCGAGCAATGAAACGCCACAAGTTCTGCGCGTGGTCGTTGGCACCAAAGGGCAGATCCGTATGAAACTGGTCCTGGTAATGCGATTCGATTACGGTTCCGTGGTGCCCTGGGTTCGACGAACCGAGAACGGGATTTCCGCCATCGCTGGTCCGGACATGCTCAGGCTGCGCACGGATGTGCCCCTGCACAGTGCAAACATGAAGACCGAGGCAGACTTCACCGTTGCCGAAGGACAGAGTGTTTCCTTCGATCTGCTGTGGTATCCCTCACACCGGCGTGAACCTAAGCCGGTGAAGGTGGACGCGGCGCTCCAGAACACGGAGAGATGGTGGCGGGAGTGGTCGGATCGCTGTGCTTATCAAGGGGAGTGGCGGGATGCGGTGCTGCGTTCGCTGATTACACTGAAAGCCCTGACATTTTTGCCCACGGGTGGAATCGTAGCGGCGCCGACAACTTCCCTGCCGGAGCTGCTGGGCGGCGTGCGGAACTGGGATTATCGTTTTTGCTGGGTGCGGGATGCAACATTGACCCTGCAATCTCTGCTCAGGGCCGGATATCTTGACGAGGCGCGAGAGTGGCGGGAATGGCTTCTGCGAGCCGTCGCGGGCAGCGCTTCGGAACTCAACATCGTGTATGGCCTTCGCGGCGAACGCAGGCTTACGGAGCTGGAACTGCCGTGGTTGCAGGGATACGAGAAATCCGCCCCAGTCCGAACCGGCAATGCCGCTTACCAGCAATATCAACTGGATATCTTTGGGGAGGTGGCCAACACGCTTTTTCTGGCGGGCGAAGCCGGACTCGGACCTCCACAGCACGCGCGCCACGAAATCGCCCTGGCGATGCTGGATTTTCTGGAGACCGGATGGGAGCATCCCGATGAGGGCATTTGGGAGATGCGCGGCCCGCGGCGGCATTTCGTGCACTCCAAGATGATGGCGTGGGTCGCCGTCGATCGTCTCACACGGTCGGCGGAACAGGGCCGGTTCAAGATCGACATCGCCCGATGGAAAAAGTTTCGCGATGTCATTCACGAGCAGGTTTGCAGGCAGGGTTTCGATGCGGATTTGAACTCTTTTGTGCAGTTTTACGGGGGCAAACACCTCGATGCGAGCCTTCTCATGATGCCGCTGGTCGGTTTTCTCGCGCCGGAGGATGCGCGCGTGATGGGCACAGTCAAGGCCATCGAAACACATCTCGTGCAGCATGGCTTTGTCGGACGCTATTCGCAAGACCCCGCCGTCGACGGTATGCCCCATGGAGAAGGAACGTTTCTGCCCTGTTCGTTCTGGTTGGCAGACAATTACGAGTTGCAGGGCCGTCATGAAGACGCACTCCGCATGTTCGAACGCCTGTTAGCAGTCCGGAATGATGTCGGTCTTCTGTCCGAAGAATATGATCCGATCGCAAAACGTCAGTTAGGCAATTTTCCTCAGGCGTTCTCCCACGTCGGCTTGGTGAACACAGCCTTCAATCTAACCCGTAGTGCGAAAAATCCTGCTGCAGCACCGAATGCGAGTGCCGATCTGCGTTGAGTCTGCCTCGGTCTGAACATGCGGGACATTTTGTGCATCAAAATAACAATGCAAGAGCGTAGCCCGACCTCCGGTTTTTTCAGGGTTCTCACATTTGGAGCTGCTCTGCTCTTGTGCGCGACCGGGGCGCATGCGGCAGGCGCGCCCATCCCGCATGGCACGCTCGAACTTATCACTGAGAATCCATGGATCGAGAAACGGTGGATCGCAGCCGGACAGGAGTTCGACGTCGGACTGTATTTCCAACTGGAAAAGGGGTGGCACATTTACTGGGTAAACCCCGGCGATTCGGGCGAACCTCCTCGCGTCGATTGGCATCTGCCGGCTGGTCTAACTGCTGGAGCCATCGAATGGCCGACTCCGCGTCGTCTTGAGGACTCCTCAAGTATTGTCGATTACGGCTACGAAGGTGCGGTATTACTGATCGTGCCGATGCACGCCGACCCCAGGCTGGCGACAGAGCGGGCGACCGAGATTGAAGCCGACCTGAAGCTCCTGGTTTGCAGCCATGACATGTGCATTCCCGGTCGGGCGCAACTTTCGCTAACCCTCCCCATCGGGGCTCACGCTTCAGCTCCCCGCTCTCGATATGCGGGTCTGTTTGCAGACACGCGCAAATCTTTCCCGCGTCCGCCTCCGACGGCCTGGAAGTTCAGCGTGGCCGAGGCGAAGGATTCTTTCGTGCTCACGGTCAACTTAGGTCAGACCAAAGGTCTTCAAATCACGCAGGCAGTTTTCTTTCCGCTCGCGGAATCGCAGACTGAGAACGCGGCAGCCCAAAAGTTCGCGCCCGTCGCCAGTGGCTTCCAGATGACGCTGCGGAAGTCGGATCAGCTGCAGAAACCGATCGCCCGGCTCAAGGGCGTGCTTGTGCTTTCCGGCTGGGACCAGGCCTACCTGATCGATGTGCCCGTCAGCAGGCCTCGCGCGGCGAGCAGGTCCGGTATTAAAATTCACTCAGCGTAATTGTCAAAAGGAGGTACCTCGGTCATGAAGCGCTCGACTCTCTACTCCATGGTTGTTGCTCTGGCGCTGTGCGCAATGCCGCCACTGGTTTCGGCTGCGAAGGTCGGCGAGGCGGCGCCGGATTTCACCGGCACGGCGAGCAACGGCAAGACCTTTCACCTCGCGGATTATCGCGGAAAGTATGTGGTGCTCGAGTGGCACAACAACGGGTGCCCGTACGTGCGCAAGCAATATAACAGCGGCAACATGCAAAGGCTGCAAAAACAGTGGACGGGGCAGGGCGTCGTCTGGTTCACGGTTCTTTCTTCTGCTCCGGGCAAACAGGGATACCTGAACGCCGGCGAAGAGAACGATTACATGGCGAAGGAGCAGGCTGCTCCAACGGCTGCGCTGCTCGATCCTTCCGGCAACATTGGCCATCTGTACGATGCCAAGACTTCTCCGCACATGTTCGTCATCAACCCGCAAGGCGTGGTGATCTACGATGGAGCCATTGACGACAAGCCCACGACCGAGCTGAGCGACGTTCCGGGCGCTACCAATTACGTGAGCCTGGCGCTCGAGCAGGCGATGGCCGGAAAGTCGGTGGCGGTTGCGACTACTCGTCCTTATGGGTGCTCGGTTAAGTACTCGGACTCGGCCCACTAACACAGTCGACCGTTTATTTCCGACCCACTGTCGCCATTGCTGCCACTCATCGCTGCACAAATTCTAGGAGGGCGGATGCCAACGCCCTCCCGATGTTCTTAAGCTCCGAGGCAACTGGAAGGATGCAGTAAAGCAATCACTTAAAAAGAAGAAACCGCCGGAGGGTTGGCTGGGTAAGCGAAAGGCGACATGGAAAAGCTGATAGCCGATGGACTGAGTGCCTTCGGCGGAGCACTCCCGTGGATAGTCATGTTCCTTGTGGCGATTTTTCTGGCGGGCGCGGCAGTCGGTGGCATTTTCACCTACTGCGTGATGCGGCGAAAGAGGGAACCATGAGTATCCCGCATATGCTGCCGTTGCCGGGAATGGATTCGGGTCGGTGAAAATGACGGGGCGAACCCAGGGCCCTTGCGCAAAGTACGTACTTCCGCTTGTCGTTTACTTCTCGACGAGTTGTTTCAGCGGTTTGCACTTCGTCGCTCGGTATTTGTCATCACCCGAATAGCTGGCCTTGATTGGAAACTCTCCGCTCTTCGTGAATGTCGTCGTTAAAGTAGCTTTCCCATCAGCCAGAGTTACAGTTCCCAGCTCAGTCTTTCCTTGTGCGAAGGTCACCGACCCCGTCGGAGTCGGCCTGTTACCGGAGACGGTCGCTGAAAAGGTGACGGACTGATCCACTTGTGAAGGGTTCGGGCTGGAGGTCAGCGTGATATTGACGCTGCTGCGTGTAACAATCTTGAACACGTTACCGCCGTTGTTGTAACCCACCCCCGCGCTCGAGGTGCCGTACAGGTTGCCGGCAGCATCCTGAACCAGACCAGCGCGGGGTACATACCCGTCCCAGCAGAGTCCATTTTGGTCGCCCACGTTGCAGAAGGTGTGCAGGACTGTCGCGCTGCCGGTTCTGTCCACCTTGAACACCGTTCCACAGCCATTACCAAATGCGCACCATTCATTTTGATATCCTCCCTGCACGGTGGTGCCGTAGAGGTTGCCCTCAGCGTCCCGAACCAGGCCAGCCACGAGGTTGCAGCAAACGACCGCGACCACCGTTTCATGTCCCCTTTTGTCCAGCTTGAACACCGCGCCCCCTGTTGGATTAGGATTAGCTCCTACCCGCTGCGTCGTGCCGTAGAGGTTGCCGGCAGCGTCCTGGATCAGGCCAGCAAAGACGACATACCCGTCTGCGCAGTTCGCAACACCGCAGAAGCTGTAGAGCACCGTCTCCTTACCGGTGCTGTCCAACTTGTACACCGTGCCGCAGCTGCCACCGCAAATAGAATTGGAGTTTCCGCCAAAAGGGGTGGTGCCGTAGAGATTGCCCGCAGCGTCCTGGATCAGGCCGGCGTAGGGGTTCGCCCCGTCGGTGCAGTGCGCAGCCGAACAGAAGCTGTAGAGGACATTCTCAGTCCAGTCGTCCCCCGGTTGCGCTGGAGGTTCGAGCTCAAACACCGTGCCTGCGCCGTTAACTCCTCCTCCTGGTGTCGTGCCGTATAAGTTGCCTGCAGCGTCCTGGATCAGGCCAGCAGCCGGACCCTTTCCGTCGGTGCAGTTCGCGGAGGAACAGAAGCTGTAAAGCACTGTCTCCTGTCCCATGCTGCTAAGCTTGAATACCGTGCCACCGCCGTTATTGCTCTCTGCATAAAGAATGCAATAGTCTAGCGCAAAAAAGAGGGCAGCCCGGATTGCAGTATGCAGCCGCGCAGTTTCCGGGTTGAGGTACGAATCGCGTTGATCGAGCCGATGACGTCCTCAACCAACTCCTCCACATCGTTGGGACAGCTATTGGCGAGCGCCCGTTTCGCCAAGGACCAAACGGCTTCATCGGGGTTGAGCTCCGGAGCATAGGAGGGAAAGTGCTCGATATGCAGGCGGCTATGTTGTCGCAGCAGTTGTTCGAGAGGGGCTCCCTTGTGGGTGGAAGAATTGTCCAGAACCACGATCACCTGGCCCCGCAAGTGGCGCAACAACTCGCGGAGAAACAGGCAAACTTCTTCTTGCCCGATGTTGTCGAAATAAAGTTGATAGTACAGACCCAAGCGTTGACGGCGGGGGCTTACAGAGATTCCGGAAATGACCGAGACCTTGTCGCGTCGGCGCTGACGATGATAGTGAATCGGAGTACAGCCTTGCGGGGACCAGGTCTTGGCCACATAAGGAATCAAGAGAAAGCCCGATTCATCGGCAAAAACTAGGTGGGCACCCAGCCGCGTAGCGTTTTTTTTATCCGCGGCCAATCTTTCTGCTGCCAGCGCTCGATCGCATTCTCATCCCGCTCCAGGGCGCGTCGTTCTGGTTTCTGCGGACTCCAATTCAGAATGTGCAGTAAACGCCCGACGTGATCGCGGTGATACTGGATTCCGAACTGATTCCGGATCAATTCCGCAATCCGGGCCGTGGTCCAAAGATTCGTCCGGTAGCCGTGCATCATCGGCCCCTGCAGAAGAAGGTTGACCAGACGCCGTCGTTGCGCCCGGTCCAACTTCAGCGGCCGTCCTGGGGAGAGACGCACTCGTAATGCCTTAGCTCCGCCTCGTCGTCGGGCATCGCGCCAACGCATCACTGAACTTGCATTGCAGCCGATGCGTCGTCCCACTTCGTTGAGAGACTCACCAGCATCCAGCAACGCCAGCGCGCGCTTGCGCCGATCCTCGAGTAGGTCAGCACTCCCCTTCAGTCTGGGCATAGGTGCTCCGCTCCTGCAACACCTATGATTGTATTGCATTCTTTATGCAGATATCAATAGTATCACTTTCTGGG
>Ga0302325_10003150_pt1 | contig 39259 bp, 28 predicted proteins | sample Palsa_T0_2_FD_201948 | JGI IMG/M metagenome (GOLD analysis project Ga0302325, IMG submission 201948) | Peat permafrost microbial communities from Stordalen Mire near Abisko, Sweden - Palsa_T0_2 | ecosystem: Environmental > Terrestrial > Soil > Palsa > Peat permafrost | place: Sweden: Abisko...
GCCCTGGATGTTCAACAGTTTCGCCAGATCGGCCGTGAGATTCAGGTCGATCGTGGCGTCGCCGACTGCGCCGGTGTCGATGCCGCCCTGGAAATTGTTGAAGCCTTCCAGAACAAGGGTAGCGCCTAAGGAAAGTCCGGCGTTGGCGAGTTTCTGGCGATCGCCGTGCCAGTCGCCGGTGAGCAGGGCGTCAAATGCGGTTGAAGATTGCTGGGTTGAGGTCTCAGTCGCGGCCGAGGGCTGGGTGGTGGAAGCAGTGTCGGCGCGAGCGGCGGCGATCAGACCCATCAGAATCGCCAAAGCAGCCGCGATGAAGAGGGGTTCCGCCTTTAATACAATTTTCATCTTCGCGGATATCGTATAAAACGGTTGGTCCGCGACAACTTTTTGGGGACGTGATTTTCGGCAAGGCCACTACGATGGAAACTTTTTCCCGCGACGCCGTGATGAAAGTGCCCCGCCGGCAACGACGACAAAAATCGCCCCGCTCGCCGGCTCGGGTACGCTGGACAAGCTGATCCCGTTAGCGGCCGCGAAGGCGTCGATCGCCTTCTAATCCGCTCCGGAAACATCCGATTGGCTCGCGAATTGGTTGAAGTTGTCGGCGAGCAGCACGAAGTCATCTCCATTGACCGTGTTGCTGTAGTTGAAGTCGCCTTTGTCCCAGCCGTTGGTGACCGAATCGTTGAAGTTGGCCGCCATCAGCGTGAAGTCGGTGCCGTTGACCTTGTAGTCCAGGTTCGCATCGCCCAGGAGCGTGTAGGTGATTTCAATCTGGTGGGAGGCGAGACCCGCGGGGTTGCCGACGTCGGCCGAATCCGCGTAGCCGACGCCGTAGCTGCTGGAAGTGTAATGTGCCTCGGTTGACGTGATGCCCGTCCCGCTCCAGGTGTCGCCGTCATATCCCGACTTAATCAGGGACGCGATGGATGAGATGGGATCAGGCCCGCTTCCGTAGTTCAGGAAAAAATGATTGTTGTAGATATCAAACGTGCCGCCGCCCGAGACGGAAAGGGAAGACTGCTGGCTCGCGCCGGATTCCAATGCTAATTGAAAATCGGCATTTCCGCTGATGTTCAAACTCCCTGTGCCCAGCAGGCCGTACATCGTTACGATTCCGTTTCCGCTTACCGATAACGACGTGTTATTGGTAATTCCGGTGCTGCTACCAACATTGAGCACGTTGGGCAGGATCGTCACCGGCGAAAGCTGCACGTACGCGCTCCCGCCGGTGCTTCCGGCGGCGGGGGAGTCCTGCTCGACGTTGTATTGGTTGTCATGAAGAATCGCGGTTGCCGATCCACCCGCGGCGGAGCTTCCGTTGTATTTCGAGCCACCGGTTCCGCCGGTTGCCTGGGCAATCAGCGTTGCGTTCTGCGGCCCTGTCGCCGTCGCCGTTGCCGCGCCGCCGGTGCCGTTGACGTAGAAAGTGCTGTGGCTGCTCCCTCCGTTGCCGCCGGTGGCCGTGGCATGTGATGTCACTGCGTCCGGACCCGACCCGCTCACCGATGCGGATGCCGTTGCGGTACCGCCGAGCCCCGCGGCTCCGGCGCTTTGCGCATCGCCGCCGATTCCACCGGTGGCTGTTGCCGAAATATTGGCAGCACTAAGTCCCGAACTCGTGCCGCTGCTGGACCCGGTCGCGGAAACATTCGCATTTCCGCCAGCGCCGCCCGTGCCGTCGCTGGCGCCGTTTCCGCCCGTGCCCAATGCGCTGATGGTGAGGTTCTGTGTGGCGGAGAGATTCACGGTCGTCGTGGCCGCGCCGCCCGCGGCAGTCGCCGCGCCGCCGCCGGCGCCCGCGTTTCCGCCGGTTGCCTGGTAATTGGCGCTAACGAGTGATTCTCCGCTGGTGGATGTGGAAACCACCGATGTCGCTGCGCCGCCGCCGCCGGGCGCCGCGGTGTCCGAATTGCCTCCTTTGCCGCCCTGCGCCACCTGGGAAAGATCGAGTTCTCCGGTCGTCGCTCCGGACAGGACATTGCTGATGGACTCGGTCGCGCCGTTGCCGCCGGCAGCGCCTGAAGTGCCGTTGCCTCCCGTACCGCCATACCCGGCTGCGTCGATGATGACCTTCCCTGAACCCGTAAAGCCAGACACTCCGGAGATGGTCGCCGCCGCGCCCGGCTGGCCGGCGTAAGAGCTTCCCGCGCCGGCTCCGCCCGTGCCGCCGATAGCGGTCGCATACGCGCTGGCGGGCGCGGAGCTTGATGCCTGCGCCGATGCGCCGGCGGTTCCGGCTCCGCCCGCGCCGCCGTTTCCTGAAACACTTGAACCTCCCGTGCCGCCGTTCGAATTACTGTACGCGCTCGCCACCCCCAGGCCCGAAGCGTCGGTATCGGTGGCGCTGGCCGACGCCGTGGATGCACCGCCCGCGCCGGCAGTTCCGGAAATCAGCACGTCTCCGCCGGCGCCGGCGACAGGGGCAGAATTTTCGGAGTTGGCTATCGCGGAGGCGGTGATATTGCCGTCGTGGCTGACCGAAATATTTGCGGTGGAATTTCCACCGGTCGTGCCACTGTTGTCGGCGTTTCCGCCGTTGCCGCCGACGGCGTTCACCGTGCCGTTGATGTCCCCGTGAAGGGTCGAGCCTCTTCCGCTGAGGGTGTAAGTGGAACTGGCGTTACCGGCGGCGCCCGGAGTGCCGGTATCGGCGTTTCCGGCGTTTCCGCCAACATCGCCTTGGATAAAATCAAGGGCTCCGGAGGTTGCGGAGATAGCCGAGTCGATACTTTCCGAAGCTCCAGCGCCGCCGGCGGCGCCGTTGATTCCCGCCCCTCCATTACCGCCGACGGCATTGAGGTCGATGCTCGCATTAGCCATCGAAATCACGCCGACGTTGGAAACCGCGCCTGCGCCGCCCGAATTTCCCGATCCGCTGCCGCTGCCGCCACTGCCGCCCGTGATAGCCATGGTCGCAAACTCGCCGGTCGCCGTGCAGCTGCCGGTGGCGGTCCCGCCCGCCCCGCCCGAGCCGGTCGCTCCCGATGAGACCGAGCCCCCATTTCCACCGTTCACAACGCATTGCCAGGGGGCGTAGTAGTTTGTAGCGGATACCGACAAACCGCCTGAGGCGGTTCCGCCCGTGCCCGCGGTGCCGCTTCCGCCGGTGATGTTTCCACCATTGCCGCCCGTCGAAAGGCAGTAGGCCAATACCTCTCCGGATGACGAACCAACGCTCAGCGTCGATATAGCGTTCCCGCCGTTCGTCGCCGTGACATTCGTGCCGCTGTTTGACCCGCCGTTTCCAGCGATGGCGGAGGATTCGCTCTGAAGGAAAGTTATGCTTCCCAGGACTCCGGGTGAGATGATGGAAGTGGCCGTGCCGGCGGCGCCCGCGCTTCCCCCGGCGCTGTTGCCCCCATTGCCGCCGGTCACGTTTTGCGTGAGCCCCAGGTTGTTGGTTGAACTTGCCGACACCACGTTGGTCAGCGATTCACTCGCCCCGACGCCGCCGGCGCCGCCGTCAAACCCCGCGCCGCCATTGCCGCCAACCACTGTGGCATCTGACAACGAGTCTCCTCCGACCCCTGATGTCCCCGTCGATGAAGTGCACGATGTGATTGTCGCAACGCCACCGTTGCCACCGGAGCCGGGCGAGCCCAGGCCCAATCCGCCGGTGCCCGCGTCGCCGCCGTTGCCTCCATTTGCCGTCACATAAATTACAACGCTCCCCTCCTGGTTCGCGGTGCCGGATGCGGTGGCATTACCGCCTGTCCCGCCCGATCCCCCGTAGCCCTGCGATCCTTTGCCCGGCTGTCCCCCGGCGCCTCCGGTCCCCCCGTTTCCTCCCGTGGCGGTGGAGTATGTTCCATAAGCCGTATCAGGGGGATTGGTGTAGCCGGCGGTGACGCTCGCGTTGGCGCCCCCACCATTGCCGCCGGCGCCTCCTGAGCCACCCTTGGGCGGTGCAGTGGTGCCACTTCCCCCCGCGCCGCCGGCGCCGCCGGTTGCGGTCGCGGTGTTGTTCTGATCGCTGCTGTTGTTCAAAGCGGCGGTTGCTCCGCCGCCGGCAGTCCCGCTGTTGCCGGTACCGTTCGTTCCGGCCGTTCCATCCAGGGAGCCGGCAACCGTGGGCACGATGTCAGTGGCGCCAAACCCACGTCCGCAACCCACACCGATGACAACCGACATCACCGCCATCGCCGTTTTTCGGCTGACCAGTCTTCCTTCGCGCATTTTCTCTCCTGGGCTCGGCGTTTCATGCGGCCGGCATCCGGGTAACCCCTTTTTTTGAAATGACAGCAGATGATGCTAACTAATTCTTGCTCAGATTCAACGTATTTTTCTCTTGATACTGGTCCCGAAGATATCTCAATGTGAATTCAACACGTGAATTCATTGCGGGGAGGTCGATGCCATACTAAATTTCATCCTTTAATAAAGCACTGAAGCCCTGCTTGTCAGCCACGGGCGATTAACTCAGCGGCTAGAGTGCCACCCTTACAAGGTGGAAGTCAGGGGTTCGAATCCCTTATCGCCCATTGGACGTAGGATTTGCCGAACGCTTTAGTAAGCGCACCTGCCGTGTTAATGGCAATTTCACATTCATCGCTCCGCCGATTCTCGAAGTTCTTTTTGAATTACGCGCCGTCGATTTGTCTGGCATTCGGTTGCCTCTTCTATGCCAGCTTTGCTCAAGCGGAGTTGAAGCTCGGCACTACATTCACCGACAACATGGTGCTGCAACGCGATCGAGATCTGGCCATCTGGGGTGAATCCGACCCCGGATCCAGCATCAGCATCCATGTCGGAACGAACTCCGCGTCTGCCGTCGCCGATGCCCAGGGTCATTGGAGCACCTCGCTCAAACCGCTGCCCGTCGGTGGTCCCTACAGTGCCACTATCTCGAACGGCATCGAATCGATCGGGCTCAAAAACATCCTCTCCGGCGATGTCTGGCTCTGCTCCGGTCAATCCAACATGCAATTCGGTCTCGGCGAAGACATTGCAGCTGTTGCGATGAGGAAAAAAGCGTTATCGCTTCCGAATCTGCGGCTCCTGCCGGTTCCCAAGTTCGGAGCCGACAAACCGAATTATCGCATCGACGCCGAGTGGGTCGCCACCGATTCGCCGGTGCTGGAACATTTCAGCGCCGTCGCGATGCACATGGGGCTCGCGCTCAGCGCCGATCCGAAACTTGCCGGCGTGCCGATCGGGCTGATAGACAGTTCTTTCGGAGGCACCGCTGCCGAAGGATGGACCACCAAGGAGTCCTTAACCGATTTGAATTCGCGTGACTTTTCCCCCTCGATGTTCAATCTTCCTCCGTCTTCGCTTTATAACAATATGATCGCTCCGCTGGGGCCGCTCTCGCTCACGGGAGTTGTCTGGTATCAAGGGGAAAGCAATGCCGGCAAGCCTGAAATGTACGCGCGAATTATGGGCAGCTTGATCTCAACCTGGCGCAAGCAGTTCGGTCGCCCGGACCTTCCATTCATCATCGTGCAGTTGCCCCCGTTCACCGATCTTATCGCCGGTTACCCGTTTACCTGGCTTCGCGGAGCGGAGGCTCAAATCGTTAATAACACGCCAAACACCGGTTTGGTTGTCTCGATCGATACCGCCAATGGATTCAACCTGCATCCTCGCGACAAGGGCGAAATCGGCCGCAGGGCTGCGTTGCAGGCAAGACGCCTGGCTTATCACGAAGACGTTGTAGCCGACGGTCCTGTTTTCAAATCCATCAGCCGTGACGGCAGCTCAATGCGAGTTACTTTCGATACGCATGGCAGCCCGCTGACGACCCGCGATCTTTCTCCAACGGTCAAAGGCTTCGCCATTGCCGGTGATGATTACGTGTTTCATTTCGCCGATGCCGTCATTACCGGCGACGATACGGTGATGGTCCATTGCAGTGACGTGCCGGAACCAAAATACCTGCGCTATGCGTGGGCCGCCGTTCCCGACTGCAATCTATCCAACCGGGCCGGTCTTCCCGCCGGTCCATTCCGAACCGATAACCTGGCCCCCGAGCCTTCCATCGAGCTCGAACCCGTCGTGCCTGCACGCCATGTCTCTACCGGTTCCTATGATGTAATTTTAAGCGGCAGCGGTGATCTAATCAGTTTCGGAGTGAACAAGCAGCAGTTCATCTCCAACAACCTTGACGGAAGCGGCAGCGGTAACTTCCCCACCTTTTTTGGTCCCAGGCAGTTGCAGGATGCAGTCCTGCTGACGGGCGATACGATTCGCTACAGCGACGGCGGAGTATCGGTCACCTACCATTTTGCGAACGATGCCGTCACTGCCACGATCCACAACCTCTCCAAGTCATCGAACGACAAGATTAACTTTCATCTGCACCTGGCAGATGGAGTCCATCTTATCGCTTCCGGCAATGGCTTCGATGCTGCTCGCGGGAATTCTCATCTGCTGATTACCGGCGCTGACATTGCTCAGGATGACCCAAACGGCGGCGGGAACGTAGACCTCGCCATAAATGGAGATACGTCCAGGACACTCACGTTCACACCCGTGATATCGAAATGAGTCCAGTGGTGAGCAATATGTGCCGGACAATGACAGCGAACCCACGGATCACAGGAACACCCCCGGATCGAGATTGAATCGCTTCCCCAGCCGTCGGGCGTGCTCCGCGGTAATTGGCCGCTCACCATTCAGGATCATGGATATGGCGCTCTGTCGAACACCGAGAAGCTTGGAAAGTTCAGCCTGTTTTATCTTGTTCTCTTCGACGAGATGCTGCAAGACATCCAGGCCGGTAGCCATATCGGGGGTAGGATCGTAATGATCCTCGTAATCCGCCAGCAGTGTGGCGAGAGCAACCACATAGGCTTCCTCGCCTGGATCGTCGAATTCCTGGCGGAAACGCTTGTCAAGAATAACGGTTGCGGCGTCCGCGTCCTTCTTCGTATGAATGGCGCGAAGCGGGAATTCCCGGATCAGCTTGCGGTACATCGGCGTATAGATTTCATCTGATGTCATCGTCATAGATCGGCCTTCCATTTTTCTTTATCATACTCCGCATGAGTGAGGAACCGCAGGACAAAAACCATTCCGCGCTGATAGTGGATGGCAACGATCAGGCGGTACTTATTGCCGCCGATGTTGAACACCGTCACGATATGGCCGCTGTTCACTGTCGCCGCATCGGCGCTTGAGTAAGTCTCTCGGACCTGTTGCAGGCTGCTCCATCTGGCCTTGCGAACCTCTTTCAGCCAAGTCATCAGCGGCTTTGACGCATCCGGGTATTGCTCCGCAAACCGCCGAACCGTACTTGGCTTAATCACTCTCACGCCAATCACTATATGTGATATATCGGATGGCGGCCAAGAATAAAATCACTGAATGTGATATCGCCAATATGACCCCTTGGTCGACTTGCGGTTTTGAAGCAGCGTGGAATGGAGGAATCCGTGCATGAATCATCCGAAGCTGTCGCATTCGTGTGGTTGCCGCAACTTCAGTGATATCTGAAGGATAGGACTACCTTATTGAGGGGGCGGCCAACAGCGTTCCTGCGCGGATTTCTGCAAGAATTCATTTCCGGCTGCGTCTAAGTATTGGTGCCATAAGGTATCTGCGCAGGCGATGGCGGCCGATCTTCCGGCTTGATCCCAAAGTCACAACTTTTGCGCTGCGAGTGGTTAATAGGATTAGGATGGGTGCGGATTGGAAACGGGCCGCTACATTCAGGATGTGCTGAGAAATTCGAGATCGGCGAGGAGAATCTTCCCGCTCGGTCGCGGAGCCGGGGTGCTTTCTATCTCAATCGGGGAAAAGTCGTTATGGGTGGCGGAGCGCGCGGCCGTTGCCGGCGGGGCGGCGCGGGGCCGGGTGGTGGAATTTGTTTTTCCGGCGGATATCGCGCTGGATGATCCGCAGCGGCTGGGGGAAGCGCTGGCGGGATTTCTTTCGCGCGAAAACTTTTCCGCTCGCCGGGTCATCTTTGGCGTGCCGGCCAAGTGGATGATCGTCCGGCCGTATGAGATGCCGCCGGCGGATGAGCAGACCGCGTCGAGCATTCTCTGGCTGCACGCGACGGAGCGGGTTATGCCGGCGCTGGGGCCGATGGTGTTTGATTTCCTCGGCGACGGTTCGCCGGCCCAATCCACCATGCTGCTGCTGATGGGATTGCAGCAGCATCGCATGGATCAGCTCATGGCGCTGGCGCGGAGCGCGAAACTGAAGGTTGCGGGGATCACGCCGATCGGCGCCGCGGTCGGGAAGGCGGTGGGGCGGCATGTGCCCAGCGGGCTGATCGCGTTCTTTGGGCCGGGCGGGATGGAATTGATCCACCAGGACGGCCGGCGCACGAAATCCATTTCATACGTGAGATTGAACGGATCGGTCCAGCCGGTTATTGCCGAGCTGCGCCGAACGGCGGCGTCGCTTCCGGTGGACGGCGATTCGCCGGATCAATCGCCGCCGAAATTGGTTCTGTGGGACGATGTCGGTGCCAATCCGCAGTTGATCGATGCATTGCGAACGGCATCGGGGCTTGTGGTTGCCGAAGTTCAGCGGGAATGGGTGGAGACTTCTCCATCGGACGATGCCGACGGCGCGAGGGGGCTTTCGGCGGCGGCGCTGTGCGCCCAATCCGGCGAGGCGCTGGGCGTCGATTTCCTGAACCCACGGATCGCGCCGCCGCGCCCGCAGCGAAGACACAATGCGGCGGTGTGGCTGCCGTGGGCGGTGGCGGCGGTGGCCGTGATATTGCTTGCGGCGATGACCGATATGCTCAGCATCCAACGGCAGATTTCGGGGCTGGATAACCAGCTTCAGAACATGGAGCCGGCGCTGGACGTGGCGCGGCCATATGTGTCGAGCATGCAGTTTGCCGATTCCTTCAGGACCGCCCAGCCGCGCTACCTGGCGTGTATCGCCGATCTGACCGGCGCGCTGCCGCCGGATGGGCAGACGTATCTGAACGATTTCAATCTGCACTCGGACATGACCGGCGAGATTTCCGGAAGCTCCAGCGGCGAGCAGAATATCCTGGATTTCCGCGACAAATTGAATGCGACGGGCCGGTTTGCGGATTTGATGTGCCGGCTGGACGCGCACGAAACCCGCGGCGGCGCCAGCAGCGTGCTGTTTTCAGTGACGTTCAACTACAAGTTCCACAAGTGATCTGAATTTCGGACAAGGGCTGGAATGAAGTTTTGGCAACGACATCGGATCGGTCGCGGCGCGCTCCTGCTGGGTGCGGCGGTTGTGGTGTCATCGTGGCTGGCGGTTGGATTCTATTTCGAAGAGCGCGGCGCGCTGATCGCGCAGCGGGATGGGAAATTCCAGGCCGTGACCGATGGGGTTTCGATTCTGCAGCGGCAGAATGAATTGAAGCAATTGACGGCGCGGATGGAAAAATTGGTGACGTCAGATTCCTCCGCCGCCGAGGGCCAGCTTCTGCATGTCGTTCACGATTGGGAGGGCCGCGCCGGGGCGAGCGGCGCTTCATTCCAGCGCATCGGTTCGAGCCAGCAGGGCGGCTTCGTGCTGCTGACGTTTGATGTCTCGGCAAGCGGCAACATGGGGGCGCTGGCGGGATTTCTGTACGAGGTGGAGACGGCGGCGATTCCACTTCGGATCGAAAACGTGCAGATTCGCTCCAGGACCGCGACCGATCAGGACCTCCAGATGCACCTGCAGATTTCCACGTTATATCGCGGAAATACGAGGCAGATTTCGCGGCCCGGCGAGCAGGATGCCAACCAGGTGGCCAGGGAGCCACAGGCGACGGGGGTGCCGGGATGAACCGGCGATTCTATTTATCGACGGCAGGATTGGCGATCGCGGTGATGGCTCTGATCTGGTTCAGCGGCGGTGAAAAGTCGTCGTCGCCGGCGGGGAATTCGGGAGGATCCGCATCGCCGGCTAATTCGTCGCCTAACGTGCAGGCAAGCGGCTCAGTGCTTCCGGCGGAATATTCGCTGCTGCAAACGCGAAGCCCGTTTGGGCGCGGATCGGCCCAGGGTCCCGGCGCCGGGCATGGCGGGCCGGAGGCGACGTTCATTTTCCGCGGCGCGGTGCAGACGGGTTCAAGCATCACGGCATTTATCGAAGATGCCAATGCGAAGAATGTCGTGCAGATGGCCGCCGGGCAATCGCTCGCCCGGGGCCGGATCAAGTCGATCGATCTGGACGCGATCGAATATGAATCGGGAGGAAACACGCGGCGAATCGAAGCCGGGCAGAACCTGAACGGCGAAGTGGTCCAGCCACCGCCAACCACCGCGCCATCGCCCGCCGGTAGTCCGCCGCCGCCATCGCCCCCGCAAAATGGAAATATGCCGCCGAATATGCAAATGCAGATGCAAATGCAGCAGGGACAGGGCTGACAGCTTATGGTTTCACGGAAACGGTCAATTTCTCGGGCCATGTTTTTTTGTGCGCTGGCAATGTTTCTGCTGACGCCGCAGGTGCGCGCGCAGACTCGTCCTGCGACCGCGCCGGCGACTTTTACGCTGAATTTCAAGGATGCGCCGCTGGATGCGGTGCTCAGTTATTTCTCGCAGACGATCGGGTTTGAGATTCTAAAGGATGGGCCGGTGGATGCGCGCGTGACGATGATGAGCAAACAGCCGGTGTCCGCGGAAGAGGCGGTGACGATGCTCACCGCGGCGCTGCGGGTCAACGGCTTTTCCGTCATTCGCGAAGATCATCTGCTGCGCATCAGCTCCCTGGATAAAGCGAAAAAAGGAAACGTGCCGGTGCATTTGGGCGCCAACTGGGAAGACGTGCCGAACACCGATGAACTGATCACGCAGATTATTCCGCTGGAGAACATCAGTGCGAGCAAGCTGCGGGACGATCTCAAGCCGCTGCTGTCTTCGGACACGGACATGACCTCCAACGACGGAAGCAACACGATTATCGTGACAGATGTCGCGTCGCGTGTGCGGCTGATGGTGGAGATGATTTCGCAAATCGACCTGCACGAGGCGCAAACGTCGGAGGTGCGCATCATTCCGCTGAAGCACGCCAGCGCAACGGCGATCGCGAAGCTGCTGGACTCGCTGTTCAAGCCACAGACGAATCAGCCGCAGCAGCCCAATCCGTTCATGCCCCAGCCACCGCAGCAGCCGCAGCAGCCGGAGAAAACATCGCAGCGGCATGGGGAATCGGTCGTCACTGCCGCGGATGACCGCACCAATACGCTGCTGGTGGTCGCATCCTCGCAGACGCTCAAGACCATCGACGAGATCGTGGCTCACCTGGATTCGGACGCGCCCAATCCCGCTTCGACGACGCAGACCAGGGTCTACACGCTGAAATTCGCCGATGCCGAGGAAACCGCCAAGATCATCAACACGGTTTTCTCCGCGCCGAAGAATGGGCCCCAGCTTCCGATTCTGTTCATCGACATCGCGCCGGCCCAGGAATCGAACAAGGAAATCCCGACCAACGCGGTGGCGGACGATCGCACCAATTCAGTGGTGGTGACGGCACCTCTGGAGCGGCTGGCGCAGGTGGACGAGCTGATTCAGCGGCTGGACACGAGCCCGATGTCGGGGGTGGAACTGCGGAGCATCCACCTGAAAAATGCCGATGCCGAAAACAGCGCGAAACTGCTTCAGGACATGTTCATTCCCAAGAAAGAGGAGCAGGCGGCGCCGCAACTGGAGGATTTTCTGTTCCGGCAGGCGCCGGCCGAGCAGAAAGAGCGCAACATCAAGATCAGCATCAACGCCGATGAGCGCACCAACATCCTGTTCATCAGCGCGCCGCACGAATGGCTCGACATGATCGAGGGCGTCGCCCGGGAAATCGACGCGGAAAATACCACGGAAGACGTGCTGTTCATTTACCACCTGCGCAACGCGCAGGCTGCGCACCTGGAATACACGCTGAATGTTCTCTTCGGAAACAATCAGGCGCCGCAGCCGCAGAACAACGAGCAGAACAATCAGAACCAGCAGAACATGCTGGCCCAGCAGCAGCAGCAAAATGGGCTTGGGCAGCGGAGCACATCGATGTCGCCGAACAATCCGGGGAGCCCGACGAATACGAACAATCGGAACAATCAGAATCAGCCGCGCTCCGCGACGCTTCCACCGGGCGTGACGCGGGCGACCAGCGAGTTAACGGGCAACGTGCTGGTCGTCGCCGAGCCGGATACCAATTCGCTGCTGGTGACGACCTCGCGCAAGTTTGAAGACAGGGTGCGCGGGATCATCACCGAACTGGATCGGCCCGTGCCGCAGGTGCTGATCAAATGTCTCGTCGCGGAGGTAACGCACGAGAACATCAACGATTTCGGCGTCGATTTTTCGGTGCTGAACCTGCGTGCCAACGGCAACGGGCAGATTTACTCGAACACGGTGGGCGCGGCGGCGGCCGCGGCATCGACCGCGATGCCGGGCGGATTCGTCGTGAAAGTCCTGGAGAGCAATGTCACCGCCGTCCTCCAGGCCCTGGCGCAGCAGAACAAGCTGGACGTGCTCTCGCGGCCCTACATTCTCACCAGCGATAACCAGGAAGCGGGAATTACCGTCGGCGACGAGGTGCCGTTCGTCACCGACAGCTTCACGGATGTCAACGGCGGCGTGCACAACACGGTGCAGTACCAGGATCTCGGCGTCATCCTTGACGTAACGCCGCATATCAATCCGGATGGGCTGGTGGTGATGGACATCGATCCGGAAATTTCCTCGCTGACGGGTGAAACGGTGACGATCCAGGCCGGCGTGAGCGTGCCGGTCTACGAGCTTCGCTCGGCTCAGAGCCGGGTGGCGATTCAGGATGGGCAGACGATCGTGATCGGCGGATTGATGCAGGATCAGAAGACCGAGCAGATCAATAAGATCCCGATTCTGGGGGACATTCCGCTGCTGGGCGCGATTTTCAGTTATCGAAGCCGGGACAAAAAAAAGACCGAGTTGCTGATTTTCCTGACGCCGCACGCGGTGATGGAGCCGGGATCGCTGCAGGGGCAATCCGAAGATGAAGTGGGCGAACTGAAGCTGACGCCCGGGGCCGTGCAGCCGGGGACAATCCAGCAGCAGATGCGCGGCATGGCGCGCGGTTCGACGACCGAGCCGTCGGCGCCGCTGGTGCTGCCGTCCCCCGCGCCGGCTTCGCCGGGTGATTCATGGTGACGCGATTTATTTCGCGGTGGATTGGGCGGCGGAGATAATCGAACTGCTGTTCAGCGGGCCGTCATATCGTTTGCCGTTAATGAAAAACGTGGGCGTTTTGTTCACGCCGCTGCGCACGCCGCTGTCGAAATCGGCGCTGATGCGCTGGCGGTGTTTTTCCTGGGTTCGGCTGGATTCGAATTTGTAAATCTCCAGGCCAAGCGTCAGGGCGAGATGGCTCAGATCGACGGTGCCGAGTTCCTTTTGATGCTTGTACAGGGCATCGTGCATTTCCCAGAATTTTCCCTGCTCCGCGGCGGCTTCGGCGGCCTCGGCGGCGACGCTGGCGTGAGGATGAATCGAATTCCGCGGGAAATGCCGGAACACAAACCGAACCCGCGGCCCCAGATTTTCCCGCACTTCGCGCACCACCGGCACGGCGTTCAGGCAGGTGGGGCATTCGTAATCGCCATATTCAACAAGGGTAATAGGCGCATCGGGCGAACCGAGAGAATGGTCGCGATCGGAAACCGGATCGGACAGAAGGGACTCCTCAATGTTTGTGGCGGCATCCATGATCGACATGCTTATGGTAGCAATGTTGCCCGGAATCTTCCCGAAATACGTAATTTCCAATGGCAGGCTACAATACGGCTATGGCCGACACAAATCCCCCGCACAATCCGATTGCATTTCCCCGCCTGAACGAAGGCGACCTTGCGGCGTTGCGCCCGCTGGCGACGTGCTGCTCGTTTGAGGATGGACAGACCATCTTCCGCGCCGGCGATGCCGATCTGGATTTATTCGTGGTGGAAAGCGGCTCGATCGAGATTTTAAATCCTTCGAATGAAAACAGTCATGTCGTCACGCACGGGCCGGGGCAGTTTGCGGGGGATATCGACCTGCTCACTCGCCGGCCGGTGATCGTCACGGGCGTGGCGCGCGGGCCGACGCGGCTCATGCGGGTGCCGGGGACGCGGCTGCGGGAATTGCTCACCAAGGTTCCGATGCTCAGCGAGAAGCTGCTGATCGCGATTCAGGAGCGGCGGCGGCTGCTCACGCAGGTAGGAGTGCTCGGGCTGCGCGTGGTCGGGCCCGGGAAATGCCGCGACACGACCGTCGTGCGCGAGTTTCTCTTCAAGAATTTCGTCCCGTTCACGTGGTACGATTCGACCTCAGAGCAGGGAAGCCTGCTGATGAAACGGTGGGGCTCGCCCCGAAAAACGCCGGTGGTTGAATGCGGGGGCGGGAATCTTCTGATCAATCCGAGCCTGCGCGCGCTGGCCGAGGGCGCGGGGGTGTGGCGGCACTGCCCGGGAGATTCGGTGGACCTGGCGGTGATTGGGGCCGGGCCGGCGGGCATGACGGCGGCGGTCTATGCCGCCTCCGAGGGACTTTCGACCATCGTGCTGGATCGGCTCGGTCCCGGTGGGCAAGCGGCGGGGTCGTCGAAAATCGAAAATTTCATCGGGTTCCCCAGCGGCTTGTCCGGGGCCGAATTTGCGATGCGCGGCGTGCTGCAAATGCTGAAATTCGGCGCGAAAATGGTCGCGCCGGTGACGGTTGAGCATCTCACCCCACCGGCGACGCCGGGAGATTTTCACACGCTGCAATTGAACTGCGGCACGATGCTGAAGGCAAAGACAATCCTGATCGCCGCCGGCGTGCACTGGCGAAAACTGGAGGCCGAGGGCGCGGAGCGGTTCGAATCATCCGGCATCCATTATGCCTGTACTTCCGTGGAGGCGATGCTGTACGACACGCAGGATGTGGCGGTCGTCGGCGCGGGAAATTCCGCGGGACAGGCGGCGATGTTTCTGGCGGACTGCTGCCGCGACCGGCGGGTGCACATGCTGATTCGCCGCCGGCTGGGGCCGGGAATGTCGGATTATCTCGTCAACCGGATTCGCGCCGCTGCAAACATCACCGTGCATGAGGGCGTGGAAATTTCCGCCGTGCACGGCAAGCAGCGCATGGAATCGGTCACGATTCGAACTTTCAATCCGGAGAACGATGCGCAGCAGAATGTCCAGGCGGAGGTGTTGCCGATCTCGGCCGCTTTCGTATTCACGGGCGCCGATCCAGGATGCTCGTGGCTTCCCGATGCGCTGGCGCGCGACAGCCTGGGATATATCCTGACGGGAATCGATGCGCTCAGGTCAGGCCACTGGCCGCTGACCGACCGCGAGCCGTGCCCGCTGGAGACGACGGTTCCCGGCATTCTCGCCGCGGGGGACATTCGGGCGGGCTCGACCAAGCGGGTGGGATTTGCCGTGGGGGATGGATCGCTGGCGGTGACGTGCGTGCATAAGCTGACGGCGATTCGGAACTAAGAGCTCGAAAAACCGCTCGAATTTTCCGTTGCCCGCCGCGGGGTTCCGGGACTACAGTTTTCATAGCGGAACGACTTTCGTTCATTTAGAAAGGAGTTTCATATGATTCACCGTGATTTAAGCATGCCGGAACTGGGCCTGATCGCGGGCACGCGCATGATGCTCGGCGCGGGCATCGGCCTTCTGCTTGCCGACCACATGCGCCCCGAGCATCGCCGAGCCGTCGGCTGGACGCTGCTCGGCGTGGGCCTCGCATCGACGATCCCGCTGGCGGCGGATGTGCTGATGCACCACAAAATTCCCGGCGCGGAAAATGGCCGGCATGCCGCCGGTGCGTCTGCCGGCGAGGATTCGATGACCTCGCCGCGCTCAACATTCTGAGCTGGATCTGGCATCATGATCCGCAAACTTCCATCCGGCGGGTATCGTCTCTATTCCCGCAAGAAGAATCCCAGCACCGGCAAGCGGCGAAACCTGGGAACATTCAAATCGCTGGCCGCGGCGAAAAAGCACGAGCGGGCGGTGCAGTATTTCAAGCGCGGGGGTTGACGCCGATTGCCATCATTTCCGGTGGCGAATGCCTGAGCATTATCCCTGCGCAGGCGATTCCGAGCGCGATCGTGCCCACCGTGATGTTTCCATACCATGCGAACAGATCGCCCAGCGGGGGATAGAGGAAGAAGTGGTCGAGCAGGCCGATGACGATCAGGCAGATGAGCAGGCAAACCGCGGCGAGGCGGTCGTGATGCTCGATCGCGGCGCGGGCGGCGAAGAAGCCGGGGAAGATCAGGATTCCGAAATGAGTCTTGTGCGACATCGGCGACAGCAGCAGCATCAGGATGAACATCAGGGCGCATTCCAGGCCGGCCGACCTGGCGTTTTGAGGCTTCTGCATTGGCCGGCGCATCACCATTGCCGCCGACAAAAGCAGGGCTGCGTCAATGGCGTAGACCAGCAATTTACCGACTCGATTGGAGACGAGTTGCCGGTTGGGCGTGACGATCAATTGGTGGTGGGCCAGCGTCCAGGTCGTGTTGAAAAATCGGTGGGCTGCGCCGGCGATGGACTGGTTGATGGTGACATCCACATACCACGCGCCGATCTGATTGCTCGTGGGCTTGATGATGCGCGAATACCACTGGCCGAGCCACAGGCCGTGCGGGGCGGGATGGATCAGGTCGGGGACGAAATTTAGGCCTATCGCCAGCGCGACCATGAAAATTGCCGCGGCGAATCGTCCGCGCCAGGCGAGATACAGGGCCATAATCAGCGGCGGGCCTTTGAATGCGGCGGCGAACGCCCACGCGGTGGCGGCGGAAAAATCGCGCCGCGATTGCCACGCCCAGCACCCCGCCAAGAGCAGGGCGTCGATCAGGATATCTGATTGCTGATGCCCGAACGCGCCCTGGATATAGCGCATGCCGCAGATGAGGCCGAGAATACAGATCGCGGCTTCACTCGCGGTCCACGCGCCGCGGTTCAGCGGGCGGCCGCCGCTGATTTTCCAGCTCAACATCCAGAGCGTAGTCAGGGAAATCGCCTGCACGGCAAACCATCCCGCGCGGCTGATGATTTGCGGGACGAACGTGAACGGAATTCCCAGCACTGCATGGAACGGCGGATAGGTGTAGGGATGATTCAGTTGAAACTGATTGATTCCCGGCGCGTAAAGATCGCCGCCGTGAATCAGCACCCGCGCGGAATAAACGAAAACCTGGTCCCACTCCGAATTTGAGGACCTGGCGAGAAGCAGGAGAACGCCGTTGGCGAAAATGTAGATCGCGCCGGCGATAAGGAACGGATTGTCCATTATCCACCGGCGAAGTGGGGTGGGCGACGCCATGCCGGGCGGGTTGTAGCGGAAAGGGATGGGGGTGACAACAAGACGTTCGTGCGTGCGTCGGGTTCACGCCTGTTTGGGAAAATGAACCGCCAGTAATTCACCCAGTTGCTCAATCGCGGAAACGATGCCCGTCGTATACTGGCTCTGGCGAAAATGATGGGTCATATTTTTGGCGACCTCTTGCCAGGCGGCGTCGCCGACGCGGTCGTGTACGGCTTGGTCGCCAACCACTGCAAACGATTGGGACCGCGGCGCGACAAAAATCAGGATTCCGTTGTGATGGGGCAATTCATGAATCTTCATTGTTTCAAATCGCTGCTGTGCGGCGATCAACGCATCGGCGACAATTTGATGGCTTACAAAGACGTGAATCTTGCCCGTGGTGTCTCGCTCCGCGCGGTGGATTGCCTCCATTATTTGGTCGTGTTGGAGGCGGCTTAGGAAATGCTCGGGATGCATCGTGTTACCAACTCCCTCCGGCCCCGCCGCCACCAAAGCTTCCCCCGCCGCCGGAGAACCCGCCGCCCCCGCCAGAGAATCCACCTCCACCTCCGCTGCTGCCTCCCCCGCCGCCGACGAAAAGACCCATCAGAAACCAGGGCCAGCTTACGCCCGTATAGCGTCCGCCGCTGCTGTAAGACGCCCATGCATAGGCGCTGTAGATTCGTCCGATGACTACAGCTGCGATGATGAGTAAAAAAAGGACAAGAACAGCATCCTGCCCCGCTTTACCCTGTGAGTCCTGTGCGGTAGATCCTGTTCCTTTATATTCTCCCCTGGCGGCCGCGAGGATGGCATTTACTCCAGCGGTTAATCCACCGTCGTAATCCCCCTGCTTAAAATGCGGCGTGATTTCTTCATCGATAATTTGTTTGGCAAGGGCATCGGGAAGCGCGCCCTCGAGTCCGTAACCCACTTGTATGTAGAGCTTCCGGTCCTGAATGAACACGAACAGCACGGCGCCATTGTTCTTCAGTTTCTGGCCCACCTTCCACGCCTCGGCGACGCGCACGGTGTAATCTTCAATCGAAGAATCCGATTGCATCTTCGGGAAAATCGCCACGATAATCTGATTTGATGTATCGCGCTCAAACTGCTCCAGCTTTTGATTGAGCTGCTGGGAGGTATCGGAAGAGACCACCCCCGCATAATCATTGAAATAGGCTATCGGCGGCGGAGGGATGACTTCGTCCGCCCGCGAGACGCTACCGAAAAATAGAAGGAACGCGAAAGTGAGTCGGAAGAAATTCACTATTGCCCCGGAGCGGTTGTGGGCGAGTTATTGAAATTGAACTGCACCGACGGTGGGGTTTGTGCCGCGGTGCTGGCAGAGAAAAACGGCTTGGTGCTGAACCCCATCGCTCCCGAGTAGAGAACCGCCGGGAATGATCGCACTGCGGTATTGTAATCCCGGACGATATCATTGAACCGGCCGCGTTCGACGGCAATTCGGTTTTCCGTTCCCTCAAGCTGGGCTTGCAACTCGGCGAAATTTTCGGTGCTGCGGAGTTGCGGATAATTTTCCGCGACTGCCAGCACGCGCACGACCGCCGCGCCCAATTTCTCCTGTGCCTGCTGAAATTGAGCGAGTTTTGCAGGGTCGGTCGGGGCGGCCTGGGCATCCACTCCCGTGTTTTCCGCCGCGGCCCGTGCCTGAGTGACCTCTTCAAGCGTGGATTTTTCGAAATTCGCGGAGCCCTGAACTGTTTGCACCAGATTGGGAATCAAATCGATCCGGCGCTGATATACGTTTTGCACCTGGGCCCACTGGCTGTCAACGGACTGCGACAGCCGCGTTAAGCGGTTGTATCCGCCCACGGTGGTCACGAGCAGGATAATAATCAGAACGACGACGGAACCCAGGCATCCTATGACCGCCTTATTCATAGCAACATCCCTTTGGACGACGGGCAAAAAACCTGTAGAAATACAAAAAAACGCCACGAGGCTGGCAGCGCCAATTCAGTATATATCCAATGCCGCGAACCGCCAAAGATGCGGAACTTGTCCGTTCCGAGGGTTCGGACATTGCATTTTCAGTCGGCGATCTGTTTTAATTCCGGCATGAAAACACAACCCATCCCGCAAACCGATCTTGCCGCTTCCACGCTCATCTTCGGCTGCATGAAAATCGGCGGATCGTGGGATGATGCGCCGCTGAGTCCCCAGACGGTGGAATCGGCGACGCGCAGCGTCAAGGCGGGGCTGGATGCGGGATATACATTTTTCGATCACGCCGACATTTACTGCCGCGGCAAGAGCGAGCAGGTGTTTGGCGAAATCCTGAAAGCGACTCCATCGCTCAGGGACAGGATCGTTCTGCAAAGCAAATGCGGCATTCGCCCGGGCGGGATTCCCAGGGCGGCCGATCCCACCCGATACGATTTCAGTTACGAGCACATTGTTGGTTCTATGGAAGGGAGCCTCAAGCGGCTGCACAGCGACCGGCTTGATATTCTGCTTCTGCACCGCCCCGATGCGCTGATGGAGCCGGCCGAGGTGGCACGGGCGTTTGATCACCTGCAGAAGTCGGGCAAGGTGCGGTATTTCGGGGTGAGCAACTTCGCATGGTATCAAATCGAGTTGCTCAAGACGGCGGTGATGCAGCCGCTGGTGGCAAACCAGGTTCGTCTGGGTCTGCTGCACAGCGGATTGATTGATGCCGGCACGGCAGTGAACCAGCGAAGGCCGCACTTTACGCACCCCGGCGAGGGGACGATCGAATACTGCTGGCGGCATCGGATTACGATTCAGGCATGGTCGCCGCTGGAGGGGGGGAAACTCTCGGGCGGCAAGCTCGATCACACGGATGAAGCCCGCACGCTGCGGGCCGCGGAACTGGTGAAGCAAATGTCAGAGGAGAAAAAAGTGTCGCGCGAGGCGATCCTGCTGGCATGGCTGCTTCGGCACCCGGCGGGCATTCAGCCGATCATCGGTACGACAAACCCGCAGCGCATCGGGGCCAGCGCCCAGGCGTTTGACGTGACGCTCACCCGCGAAGAATGGTACACGCTCTACACCACCGCGCGCGGCGAGCCGATGGCGTAATGTACCCGTCAGGCCTTAGCCAACTGAACGATATCCTTCACTTCCAGGATTTGTTTTGGATAGCCTTTGGTGGCCGCATTGATCATGGTCCGTCCCACTTCCTGCAGGGTGCAAAAGCCTGCCGGATAAAGTAGCCTGCCGATGGGATAGACCCACGCAAGTAATTTGTATGAGATCTTTAGATTTTTCTGGCCCGGCGTGGCTTTCATAAAGCCGGGTCGGAACATGTATGCGTGCTTGAACAATCGCATCAGGGCGTTTTCGGTCGCGCCTTTTACGCGGGCCCAGGCGACTCGTCCCTGTTCGCTGCTGTCGGTTCCCATGCCCGTGACGTAGCAGAAGGTCATCTCCAGATTCAATTTCGCCAAAAGCTGAGCGACGTTCAGTGTGAGGTCGCAGGTAATGCGCTTGTAGTCCTCTTTGCTCATACCGACGGATGAAACACCCAGGCAAAAAAAGCAGGCGTCGTATCCGGTTAATTGGGGCTCGATGGGCGCCAAATTAAAAAAATCGGCATGAATTATTTCGCGCAGTTTCGGGTGTGACACACCTCCCGGCTTGCGATTGATGATTAAAACCTGCTGCACATCGGGATGGGTGAGGCACTCAAGCAGAATACCTTCTCCCACCATGCCGGTTGCGCCGGTGATGATCGCTTTAATTTTCATGATTTGTGTGTTGGCAGTAAGTCATATCAAATATGCCTTACCAGATTCCCGCGGGGGCGGCAAAGTGCGCGTTGGATGTTGTAGGAACTTTTCGTTGACAGAATCCGGGATTGTCGCATGCACGAATCGCCAGGAGCAGATTCGCCGATACCGCGGGCGCTGTTGCGCTCACCGCGGGTGCTGCGGCGCAAGCCCGGCACGCTCGGTCCCCTTCTGCTGGGACGAATTCTCACGGCGCCGGTGCTGGCGTTTTTCGCGGCGTTGCTGGGCATCGTCGTTCTCGAGCCGGTCGTTATCTTTCTGCTTCCCGCCCAGCCGGCACGAATTGTCGGGCAATGGCGCCAGTTCAAAGCGCGCCGCGGAACCACGTATTACATCGAGTACCAGTTTGATCGATCCGGTTTTGTCGGCCGTGATGAGGTGCTGCCGGATGAATACCAGGCATTTCAGGTCGGACAGACAATCAAGGCCCATGTGATTCACCTGGGGTCGGTGGGTTATTCGGCGCTGGATCGTTCGCTGAAAGCTTACGCCCGCTATCGGATGATCCTCTGGTTCGGCGCATTGTTCGCCCTGGCGATCGGCGGCGTCTTGTTTTACGCAACCTGGATGTTGCCCTGGCGGTCGCGCTGGCTGGCACAACACGGCGAGGCGACTTTCGGCGCCGTCGTCGGGAAAAGCATCGTCCACGGCCGGCGTCGATATCTTTACTTCACGCTGACGTATCAATTCAAGGCGCTGGGCGCCTTGCAGGCGCGGCGCATCCGAATCAGCCCGCAGCGATATGATTCGGCGGGGGTAAAGGACCTGGTCATCGTCCTGTTCGATCCCGCACGGCCAAGCCGAAACATCGTTTACGATTACTGTGATTTCATCGCTTCATGATCGCCGGCAAAAGTGGGGATTGCCGGGATCGACGTTAGAACGTAGCTTGTGCGGCGGTTTTAGCGGGAGCCTGGCGTTTGCATGTAGCGGCTGTCGTGCTTGGTATTGCGTTGATCGTGGCGATCCTTGTCGAGGGATTCGAAACGGTCGTACAGCCGCGGCGCGTGACGCGGCGGTACCGAATTTCGCGCGTTTATTACGCGATTGTCTGGGCGTGCTGGCGATGGGCGGCGGGCGCGGTTTTCGGCAAGTCCAGGCGTCGGTCGGCGTTTCTCAGCGCGTTTGGGCCGTTGTCGCTGCTTGGCGTTTTTGTGATCTGGGTGGCGGGGCTGATCGCCGGCTTTGCGATTCTGCAGTGGGGGGCGCGCGATGCCGTTTCGGTCAATGTACCGAGCATGCCGGCAAGTATCTGGACGTACTTTTACCTGAGCGGGACGACGTTCTTCACGCTGGGGTATGGCGATGTCACGCCCATCGGCCGGCTGGGACGCGCGCTGGCTGTGGCGGAGTCGGGGCTGGGCTTCGGTTTCCTCGCGGCGATCCTGAGCTATCTGCCGGCGCTGTTCCAGTCCTATTCCCGGCGTGAGGTGAGCATTTCGCTGCTGGACGCGCGCGCCGGCTCGCCGCCGAGCGCGGCGCAGCTTATCCTCCGCGCGGCACGGGCTGACAGCGCCAATTCGCTGACGCCCTTTCTCGGCGAGTGGGAGCGCTGGGCGGCAGAGCTGCTGGAGGGCCAGCTTTCGTTTCCCGTCCTGGCGTATTACCGCTCGCAGCACGACAACCAATCGTGGCTGGCGGCGCTGGCGACGGTGCTGGACACGTGCGCGGTCATGATGACTCAAATCCGCGGGGTGAATAATTATCAGGCGCGGGTGACGTTCGCGATTGCCCGCCATGCGGCGGTCGATTTGGCGCTGGTGCTTCGCGCCACAGAGCCTGACGCCGTAGGCATGGTGGATCGGCTCGAATCGCGTCAATTTGCAGCCTTGCGCTCGGAGATGGAAAAATCCGGCGTACCGTTATCTGATGCGGCCGGCGCGGAGGATGCGCTGCGGAATCTGCGCAGTACCTATGAGCCGTTTTTGGAGGGTTTGGGAAGACGGCTGCTGCTCATCGTGCCGCCGCTGAGCAGCGAGGGCGGCGTACCGGACAACTGGCAGCGGAGTGCGTGGATGAAACCGACGCCGGGGATTGGGGCACTTCCTGGGCCGGGACCGGGCGACAGGCATTTTGAATGATGAAGGGGGTAGAAACCTGTCAAAGGGCGGCAGATCGTATGTCTTCCATGCCAGCACCGCATAGGTCGGCCCCACCGTCCATTTCATCGCGTAACGGAGTTTTCCATACCCGCTAAGGCCGAATTTGGGTCAAAATGTAAAATGGGTCAAAAAGTATATTTTGCTTGCTTAACACTCTATTTTGGGGCATAATCCGCAATTGCTGGTTGTGCGTGCTCCGGAAAAATGGAGCATATATATCTATATGCCAAGCACTGTAAAAAATATCGCGCCTCGCGCTCGTGCCTTAAGGAAGTTACGCACATGGATCGCGGAAGGAACTCTCGAAAAGGGTTTAGCTTTGCCCCCGGATCGCGAGTTGAGTGCTCGGCTGGGGGTTGGTTTGGGCACCGTCCAGCGGGCTCTGCGGATACTGATTGATGAAGGGGTGGTTCGGCACGACAAGGGCCGGACCCGCGTCCTCGTGGGATCCGATCAACCCGCCGCCAGCAATGCGCTGGAAGGCATGATCGTCGTGGCCGGTTTTGAGCAGCCTTTTCCGCATGCAACCCAAGGTTGGCTGGACTTCATCTCTGTGGGGGCCGTCGAGGCGACACGCGCGGCCGGCTTGCATTCGCTGCTGCTCAGCCCCGCGGCCCTGCTGAGTGATGAAGAACTGCGCCGGGTCGAAATTGGACGGCCCAAAGGCGTTGTATTTCCGGAGCAATTGGGTGGAGTTTCGATTGATGTGATCGCCCGTCTGGCGTCTGCCGGTCTGCCGGTGGTTGTTAACGGCGATGGACCCCAATTGACGGTATATGACCGGGTGGTTTCCGACCACGAGGCCGGGGCCTATGCACTGACGCGCTGGCTGATTCAAGAGCGTGGTTGCAAGCGCATCCTGCAGCTTGCCTTTGCACACGGCGATTACTGGATGGCGGCGCGGCGCGACGGATATGAGCGGGCCATGCGGGAAGCGGGCATCGAGCCGCTTGCGCCCATGGAGTTCGTCGGCGTTAAGCCGGCATCGGCCACGGATGATTCCGAGGTCTGGTTCAAAACGGGGGCCGCCTACATCACAGGCCTGCTGTATCCCTGGCTGACCGGATCGTCGCGGGTGGATGCGGTGCTGGCGATTTCGGATGAATACGTTCCCTGGGTCGCCCGCGCGGCGCGAACGTTCGGACTTCAACCCGGCCAGGATCTGCTGATCGCGGGATATGACAATCTTTGGGCCGAGCAGGCATGGCAGGATTTTGAGCTTGCGCCACCGACCGTCACGATCGACCGGCGAAATCAAATTGTCGGTCAGGAACTGGTGAATCTGCTGCTGGACCGTGCCGCTGGTCGGATTGGTCCAGAACCTTTGCGACGCGTCATTGCACCGGAATTGGTGGTTCCATCCGGAGCAGAACGGGCAAATATCATAAGGTTTGGACGTCCGCTGGCATAACAAATGGACGCACGTCGCAGAGCGTGAGAGGACGCCCGAGCGTGCGCGAATAAACGAGGAAATCAATTACACCTTGAAGGTGCTTCGGCAGGCAAGTCAATTTTTTGGAGGGTTTACTATGTCTCGACGCGAGAATCGAGCCATTTCCGCGCGGCGCTGTGGCAAACAGAAAATGCTCTTGACGCTCATGGGAAGCGCTACCGCCTCCGTAGTCGGATCACTGCTTTCTGGCGGGCAGGCGTATGGGCAAATCGACAATGTGAGCAACTGGACAGGAGAGAATAACAGTCCGTCCAGCACGATCATCACCGACAACGGCGCCACCCCACCCGTCTATGGCACCGCGCCCAGCACGGCCTACGGACTTAACAACTATGGAATAGTTAACAGCACCACGGTGGGCGGCACTTTCCAGGATAACTTCGGAGCCAACGGCACGCCCAGCACCGGAGCGCATGAAGTAGATACCGACGCTTACTATTTTGCTGATACGCAATTGACCGGGGGCACAGGCACCCCCAGCAGCCTCTCGGGCCTCGATGCGTACAATACTGGAATCAATAATCTGAGCGCCGAGGGCACGATATCGTTCTCGAACCCGAACAATTCCAATCCGTCGTTTGAAATCGGATTCTTCAACGATACGTTCAAGAACGCGTCGCTGGGACAAAAGGTCGCGTGGACCAATTATACTGGCGTCGGCTTCGGCTTTGGTGATTCGGCCGCCGGCCAGTTTCGTCTTCAGGCCAACGGGAGCGGCTCGCAGGTCGTGACTGCCGGCACGTATGACTTCACGCTTTCGTACATATCTCCCAATTCGACGGCAAGTACCGCGTCCGGGACCGAGACAATCACGTTTTATACCCAGGGTGATAACGGCAATCCTTCTGATGTGGTTGCGACCGCCACGAACAGCGTCCCGAACGTCCCGTCGAACCAGGTAACCTTCAGCGCGAACATTTATGATTTCGGCTTCTATCAGCCGCGCGAGGGAAGCGCCCTGAGCAACACATTCAATGTGAGCCTTACCAATCTGACCTACACCGGCGAGAGCAATCCGATACTGGGTCCCCCACAGTGGAACTATAACGGCTCGGGCGATTACAACACTTCGAGTAACTGGACAGGCGGGGTTCCCAATGCCGTCGGCGCTGAAGCCGACTTCTTCGGAGTGATCACTTCGAACGCAACCGTCAACACCGCCGCGCCCGTCACGCTCGGCACCATTAATTTCAACAATGCGAACACTTATTCTCTCACCGCTACCGGTTCCGGGGCGCTGACGATGCAGGCCTCGTCTGGAAACGCACAGGTCATCGTGCAGCAGGGCGTGCAGGAGATCGAGCTGCCAACCACTTTTGCGAGCAACACGACTTTAAACGTGGCGTCCAATTCAACCCTGGAGATCGCCGGCCCGCTGACGGTCAGCGCGGGCGAAACGGTCACGCAAACCGGCGCCGGCAGTGTGCTGTATCAGTCGGCGGTCACCGTTCAGAATAATGCCAGCATTACGTTCGTGAATTCGACACATGCAACGCAGTTGAACCTGTCCCCGGGCGCGACCGCGACGGTGACAGCCCCGACGCTGGAGGTGGACCAACTCACCAACAGCGGCGGAACGCTGAATATCGAGAACAACAAGGTCATTATCAATTATGGCAGCGGCCCCGATCCGATTTCGTCGATCGTGGCGCAGATCATGAGCGGCTATGCCGGCGGAACCTGGCTTGGGGCGGGAATTACGTCCACCAATGCCCAGAGCAATTCCAGCTACGGCATCGGTTATGCGGACTATAACGATCCGGGCAACCCGGCGGGTCTCTCTTCCGGTCAGATCGAAATCGCCTACACCCTTCTGGGCGATGCGAACCTGGACTACAAGGTCAACGGCACCGACTTCACGCTGATGGCGGCGAATTTCAACGACTCGGTGAGCGCCGGCTGGGACAAGGGCGACTTCAATTACAGCAACACGGTCAATGGCGACGACTTCGTGCTCCTGGCGGAAAACTTCAATCAGTTTGCCAGCCAGTCGTCGGTATCGGCCGCCGACCTGGCCGCATTGGACGCTTTCGCGGCAGCCAATGGGATCAGCCTGACGAGCGTGCCCGAGCCGATGTCATTTGGAATATTAACGATGGGGGCCGTGGGGCTTCTGGGCCGGCGCCGCCGGCAAAGTCCATCCCTTATCGATTGACGAGATTTTGTCGAACAGTAAAACCTCCCGAGGCGGTGGCGGCACACCGACCGCCTCGGGAATATTTGATTTTGAATCGTCCTTTACCAAGAATTTATGAATCACAGTGATATACGTATTGGGACAGTGGCTCACTTATCTGCCGGGGCCAATTACATCAAGCAGATGTTGCCGTACGGATTTGAGAGCTTTCAGCTCTTTTCGTGGCTGCATCTTCCCGATGTGGATATGGAAAAAACCGCGCGGGAGATCAGCGCAACGATCGGCGACAAGGCGGTGATTTCCTCGCTGGGAATGTTCTGCAATCCCTTGCAGGAGGAACAGGCGCTGAAGGATTGGTCCCGCTGCATCGCGATGGCGCGGCCGCTGTTCAACTGCGATCTTGTCTGCGGTTTCACCGGCGCGATTGACCGCAAGCCCCTTCCCGAATCGATCCCGGCCTTCAAAAAAGTGTGGACGCGGCTGGCGAAGGAAGCTGAAGACCAGGGCGTTCGCATCGCCTTCGAAAACTGCTCATTGAACGCGACGTGGGAATCCGTGTACATGAACATCGCCCACTCGTCGGCGGCATGGGAGATGCTTTTCAACGAGGTGCCCAGCCCTGCGATTGGCCTTGAATGGGAACCGTGCCACCATCTCGATTCGTTTGTTGATCCGCTGCCGCAGCTGCGGAAATGGCTGCCGAAAATACTGCATCTCCACGGGAAAGACGCCACCGTCGCCATGGACATCGTTCGTGAATTCGGCACGCGCGGCGGGCGGCAATATTCGTGGCACAGGCATCCTGGTTTTGGCGATACCAACTGGACCGATGTGATTTCCATTCTGCGCATGGGCAAATGGAAAGGCGCGATCGACATCGAAGGTTGGCATGATCCGGTTTACGGTGGTGACCTGGAAACAACGGGACAGGTTCACGCACTGAGATATCTTAAATCGTGCAGGGGTGGAGAATTTGTGCCGAATCCAAAGTAGGGCGGAATGGAATGTTCCGCGAATAAGACGAATATTTCAGCCATTATCGCGACAAGTCGATCTATTCCCACTGCGGCGTTCCGCATAGCAGCAGCGATCCTCATCTTTTGTGCGGCGTCCGAGTCCGCTCAGCCTGCCGAATTGTCTGTTACGCCCGAGTGCGCAGCGCTCTCGGGGGTTCTGACGTTGCGCTGCCATCTCGCTGGAGCACCGGCAGAGTGTGTTTTAGTCGTCGCGGATGCCTACCGGGAGAATGTGCTCCTGCGCACATCACGGCCCATGGGAAACCCTGGGGATGATCCGACATGGTTGCTGTCGTACACCGCGGATCCTGGGACATACGCTATCCGAGTTGAAGACTCATCAGGCCATGTGCTTGCGGGGCCGGGGTATTTCTTTGTTCCCGGAATCACAAAGCGAGGCTCGTGGTGGTTGTTTGACGGCCAGCCGATGTGCGGCGCTATCCGCACGTGGGGTGGCCTGGATGGGGAAGCCGAAAAACTTGTCGAGCCCCTGTACAAGGGAGGTGACGGGTTTAACGTGCTCACCTTGGAGCTGCACACGGATATGCTCGGCGGTTCGGACGCCGATCCCCGCCGCAGGGCGTGGCCCATTCTGCAGCGCAACGGCGCGTACTCATTTATCATTAACGGCGACATGGGCTGGGAGGGACTATCGGGTCCGCTCGCGATCGACAAGAAAGAAAACGAGCACGGAGAACCGAGCGGTGAAGGCAGTTTCATGTCGGAGCGCAACCGCCACGCGGTTCTCGATCTCATGCGGCGCATCCGGCAGGACCAGTTTCCCGATGGCCGCGTTTCCCCGGCATTCCTGGGATTCTGCATGTTCGAAAACCACCTGGGCTTTAAGCCCTGGTATGACTATTCCAAATCTGCCTTGGATGCCTACCGCGACGACATGAAGCGGAGGTTCGGTACGATCGAGGCATACAACCGCGCGAGCGGCACATCGTGGAAGACGTGGGAGGAACTGGACGCCCCGCGCGATGCGAACTCCGTGCGTCCCGACTGGATCACCTGGACGGATGACCGCTTTCGCAGCATCGCGATGTACTATCAATGGCTGCAACCAGGAATGCGGCAGATCTTTCCGGGCACCTATCTGTTTCCGGTTGAGGGTGGGATGCTGGCGACCAACCAGAACGACGCCGGTGTCGCCGGGTGCAATGCTTTCGAAGCCCTGGACGAGCGGGAGGTTGCCAAGGTGACGGATCTGATCGGCACCGAGGGATGGGCGGATTATACCGCCAGCCACGCGGACTTGCTGCTGGCCGCGACCGATCCAGAGCAAACGAATGTCCCGGGCATGCCGATATGGACCGACTACTACACATATCTGTCGGTCGGTCCGGATATCCCGCGCTCGCTGATTCTGAAGCGCGTGGACCAGATCGGGCATGGCGCCACCGGGACACTGCTCGAGCATGTCGGAGCGGTCTATGATGATGCCAGGAAAAAGAACCCGGCGTTCCTTAGGCATTTCGATGAGGCGCGGGAGGTCAATTTATTCCTGGCCCGTAACGCCAACTTGTTCATCGGCGCTGCCCAGCGCCCGGACGTTGCCGTGGTTACACCGACCGACACGCTAAAGTATGGCCGGGACAAGCCAACGGTCGCTGACGCGGACCACACCAATGCGGGGATATGGCACGCGCTGACACGGCTGCATTTCGATAAGCGGGTGATCTACCAGGACGACTTTGACGCCGCCAATGCTCAGAGATATCCCGTCGTCCTGGCGACGCTTGGAGACCTGACCAGCGACCGGTTCCTGGCTGAAATTGAACGATATGTTCGCGGGGGCGGCCGAGTATATCTGGAGGGTTTGCCGAGACACCGTCCTGACAATCAGCTTGTCGATCATCGAATGGACAGCCTGATCGGCGCCGTCATCACTCCCGCGCAGCGGATGCGAAGCGAGATGGTTTGCGGCGACCTGCGCCTGATGATCGAAAGGCTGGCCACCGTGAGCAATCTATCAGCCGATACCCGAGTGGTGGCGACATTCGTTGATGGATCGCCCGCGGTGCTGAGACGCAAGGTGGGGCTTGGTGAGATTTTCTATGCACCCAACTGGGTCGTGCGCGACACGTCTGCCGCGTACGTGCAGTCGCTGACCGATCACCGTGACAAGCGATTCGAATTTTGGGCCGCCTTCGACATGGCCTACGCCGGCTTCTACGGTCGCGTGCTCGGACAACTTGGCGCGGATGCCGGCGTGAAGATCACCGCTCCGCAAGCCGATGCCATCCGCACAAGCCGTATGCTTACGGTCGGGGGATCGACGCTTTTGTCCATTGTCAATTATGGTGGTGAAGAGGACGCCGAATTTGAGTTGGCCGGGAAAGGCCAATGCCTGCGCGATCTGCGCTCCGGTCAGGAAATTCGCTGCGAACACCTCCGCGATCGCGTCCGCTTTTCCCTGCATTTGCCCTCCAGCGAGTGGACATTCATCGCGCTGGCGAAAGACGAATCCACGCTGAACGAGGAGATCAGAAAGCCAATATCAAAATTCCAGGAAACCGAACAGCCTCGATAACCACTCCCAAAGATTTAATTGGAAGATTGGCTTTCGGACAGCTTCAGCCCCTGCACGACGACGAAATACATTCCAGCATGTCCGGTTTCACTTCGCTCCGGACCACCGAGAATGACACGGCCGGCAGGAAAAATTTTGGCGTATGCGTCATATGGCCCGTCCGTATTCACCGTGATGGATTCACCATCCACCCGATGGAAATCACTCATCCAGCTTGCGGTGCGTTTCGCATCGTGCCGCCATATGATGTAGACGATGGCCGGTTGGTCGAGAAAGAACATGAGATGTCGCGAGGTGCTGATTGACACCTGATCGTCGGCATCAGCGGTGGAGATCATCTGCAGGCCAACCAGACCGGGCGTGACGGCTGTCACCTGCTTGTCGGGCCGATCGATATTTGGCGTGGCGCCGACATTCAGCGGCATTGTGGCGTAAGGCTTGCCGCTGGAAACGTAGGCGATGTTCGTCACCGCGATTATGGGAGTGGCCGGCACAGCCACACGCTCCAGCGAAACGGTGGCCGGATCGCTGGACGTCGCGCCGTTGGAGACGCGGAATGTAAAGCTGTCGCCGTTGAATTGCGCGGCGGGCGTATACATCAGATACGAACCCGAACCGGTCAAGGCCCCGCCGCGCGGAGCGGATACGATCTCATACGTGACGTGCTTTTGCGCATGATCCCAGCCAAACAGGTTTACGGGAGTTGGTCGATTGGCTAACACGGAGATCGTCACAGGTTCAGCCACCGGGCGGCGTTCATCGGCATCGCCGGCTTCACCAAATTTCATCGCATACAGCCGGGCGTTTTTCATGCGAAACTGGATCTGGATCACTCGTCCCGCCAGCGAGGCCAGATCGAGGTCGCTTTTCCATTCCACCTTTTCTGCAACGGAGTCGCCCGTGAGATCCGCGGATTGGGCCAGCATGCGGCCATCAGAATCAATCAAGTTGACCTGGATGAACCCATTTTTCGAATGATCGACCTGCATGTTCAAGTGAAGTTGGGACCCCGCAAAGGTGAGCTTGCGTGTGGTCAAGATGCCAACAGTGTCGCCGGCATTAAACGAGGTGAATCCATCGAACCGAGACTTGAGCAGAACGAGGCGGTCATCCGGCGAAAACTCCGTGTGTAAGACCGTTTTGGCCGCTCCGTACTGCCAGATTTCATCGCCGCGCCGCACCATTCCATCCATGACGATGGCTTCTTTAACTACTTTGCCATTGACCGACCAGCTATTGTTGGGAAAAAACATGGGTTGGCTGTCGGTGCTGGGCGCCGGCCCGTAGCTTGTCCAACGGTAACCGTCTCGGGACACATCGATTTCGGTCTCGCGCGTGTCTGTTTTCATGTTCAGCCGGGGAACCATGGCAATATAGGTATCTGGCGCCCATTCGTATTTACGAACATAGGCGCGGTATGGCTCGCCATTGTCATTGCGGACGAAGACTCGCGGAAGCTCGTACGTGATCGTGGGGAGCGTCATCGTGGTAAAGCGCACCCACGGGTCCGATCGCTGCGTGAACGGCCACGGGCGCAGCGCCTGGGTCGTTTCGGCGTATGCATCGGCGCGGCGGGTGGTGTCGTCCGGCTCGGATTTGGAGATTCCGCCATTCTCATACGGCAGGAAAGCGCGCCACCCGCCCTCGTGGCGGAAGTAGCCGAGATATTTTCCCTGCTGATCGTCCCAGAGCCCCGCCGAGCCGCCCCCCGTGTCGAACGGAAGGGAATTGGTTTCGTTGCGATGCCACGCCTGCAGATCGGCCGACCACCAGAGATTCACGCCGCGATGCACGTCGAACGTCAGCATTTTGAATCGCTCGCTGCCCGGCGTGTCGGGATTATCATCGCGAAACACGCTGCCCTGTCGGCCGTAGCCGATGTCCGCAAAGGGATGACGCTCAAAGACGCTGTTGTCGATCGTGCTGACGTGAATTTGTGCGTGAGTTTTTCCCTTCGACCACATGCCGTGGTTTTCGATAATGAGATGAATCCGGCCGTCAGGCCCATCGATCGCCGTGCCGTAGCCATCCGCGATCCCGCCCGGCTGCTCCAGCGTGTTTGTGCGGGTTGTAAGATTGTTGAGCACCTCGGCGCGCTGGGGAGGATTGACAGTGAACGTGATTCCGGTTTTGCCGGCAATCAGCACATCGTCGATGAATACATATTTGCGCGAGCCGAGATTCGTCACGTCCGCGGCGACGCCGCAGGGGAACAGCAGGGGCGGGCCGGAAGGCGTTGAGGGAGGCTGTGCATTCGGCCCATAGTTTCGCGAAAAGGTGCCGGGCACCGCGAAGTTTGCTGTGTACTGTGCGTCCGCCCGCACGCGCATCTCATCGATCGCTCCCGCCGATCGCTGGGTTGCGTCGAAGCGCTGGCCGATGTCGAACATAAAAAATTTAGCGGGATGTATATCGTCGGGCGCGGCGGGGGAAGCGGTTGCCTGCTGATTGCCGTCGAGGAAAAGTTTCACAGGCCCGCCGGCTGAACGCACGAACGCGATATGGTGCCAAACGCCGAGCGCAATTGCGGATACCGGGAACGACAGATGCGTCATAGCGGGATTAGATTGCAGCACGATGGCGGCACCGCCATGATCGATCCCCGCGGAAAAGATCGTTTGGGTCGTGGACCGGACATCGACCAGGGTATTCATACCACCGGTGATGCGGTCGAGCGTGAAACGAAATTCCCAGGTCCAGTTATCGCCGCCGAGCGCAGTGATTATCTTTCGGGGGATCATTCTCGCACGGTTGCGCGGATCGCTGCTTTGCGGGGATGCCCCGAAACCAAGAATGTTCTGATAATCGTCAATCATGAGCGTCCGGGGCTCACTCCCGGACGAATCAAAGCCGATCGCGCCGCCAAATACCCCGGGGCGAGGTCGTGCGCCGGCGTCGTATCGCAAGTCGTAATGGTTGGGACTTGCATCGATGGCAACCTGATTTTTGTAGGGCGTTTCGTCGAAAAGCCACAAGGCCACGGAGGATTGCTGCATGTCGGTGGTTGAATCGGCGTAAGAAGAGCGTCCGGGCATCGCTATTATGACGAGACTGACGAGAGCGATGCAGATACGCATGAATATCAAACCATCCCTCGGCGTGAGGGGTGCATCGGTTCACAACAAAAGCCGCCGAGCACGGGATTTAGACGTCCGCGATGTTGGCCGGAAAGATATTCTCGATTTTAATTGCTGTTGTCGAGCGCCAGCCATTCGCTGGCGACCAGGGCGTTGTTCGCCGTGCTGTTTGGAATGGAATTTGGAAGCTGCTTCCAGTAGTAATCGACCGCGTTTTTATTCAAACCGGTGAGATCGCGCGATACCCCGGTCACACCCCAATCCAAATACAAAGTATTAACGATCTTCGGATGGCAGGTGTTCATCGTTTCCATTTGCCCAATATAGTCACATGCGAGGGAGACTCGTCGTCCGGCATAGTTTTTCAAGTCAATGAGTCGAATATATCCTGGCGACGGCTGTTGCATATATGGAGCCGTGAAGTTGAAGGGCCAACTGACTACCGGACGAATACCATAGGAAGATCGAAAACCATTGTTGGTAACAAAGCCGGGCGGCAATATGTTGGATGTGCCCTTGAGCGAATAGTCCGGATCTGTTTGCGATGGACAGAAAAACAAAGCGACCGGCCCGCGGGGATCTGTATAATTACTCGCCGGGTCGGATTGATACGTTCCCTCCCAGATCTTTCCCATCAGCCCCGAAATATAAACATTGCCCCAGAGGGGAAATTCATTCATATCAATCTGGCCGTCTCCATTCACATCGGGGTTACCGCCCGCGGGTAGAAAAATATAATAGTTTGACTGTTCTGACGGACCGCAATATCCCACCGGCAGAACGCCGTGGTTTTGCTCACTGTACATTTCCAAATACATGCCGAGTTGCCGCAAGTTGCTGGTGCAAACGGTAGCATTGGCCTGTTCCCGAGCCTTGGAAAGCGCAGGCAGGAGAATCGCGATCAAGATCGCGATGATTCCGATCACCACCAGCAGTTCAACCAGCGTAAATCCACGTTTCAGGCGCGACATTGTCAACTCCTCTGATGCGTGATTCATCGGCGTCGATCGCCTGCAAAATGCCGCCTCGTTCGGCATCAGCTTACACAATGCAGACATGAAAATGTTGCTCGGCGCCGACCTCATACTTTTGACCCCACTTTGCCCTTTGCTGCGACCTGAGATTTACTGCCGCGCCCGTTTCGCCGCGCCGCGACGCTCACCTTCACCGGAAGCAAAATTGCATCGTCCCCCGACCGGCCCGCCGGCGATTGCAGCACGTGGGCCCGGGCGCGGCGGCAACCGACCGTTCCTTTGGGCAGCCGTATCCCCAGTTCATCCCCATTCAGGCATCGGCCCGACTGCCAGGACCCGCGGCCTCCCTCGCTGTAGGCGCCTTCCCACACCTCCAGCCATTCCACATAATTCCCCGCTTCGTTCTCACCCGGCCGCGCAAACGCAAGGTCAAACCCATAGCCCGCGACTTCCATCTCCACAACGTTCGAATCGGCCGGATCGGGTTGTAGGATGACGATGCCGGCCGCCGGTGGATCGGCCGCGCTGTACGGTTGTGCAAACGCGACGTTCAATCTCCATCCACCCAGAGTCAGTTCCTGCCGCAAGGGTGATTCCCGGGTTTGCAAAACCACCGCCCCCAAACCCGCGGACTGCGCGATCCGCAGCCGCTCTCCGAGCCCGCGAATTGCCGCATACGTTTCAGCCAGCAATCGCGCCGCCAGCGGCGTCGCCCGCACGCACGGCCCCGCATCCGCCACCGGGTTGGCCGATGGACCGGTCGCCTCGCCGCTGTCCCCCATCACGTCCATCTCCTGTGGCAGTGGAACCGAGTCGATCCCAAACGGCGCGAAGAGTTTCGCCCCGTATTGCCCAACTGCCAGAAATGCCTTGGCCGCCATCGCGATATCACTGCGAACTTCGGGCAACAGCAGCGGCAGATCAAACGCCGAATTTGCCGCGGCATATTCTGTCGCGACGCCGGCGAAATCATCGACATATATATCCGCCGCCAGGCACAACCCCGGCGCGGCGGCCTGCCACACATCGATCATGTGTGCCACCGGCCCACCGCTGGGATATGCCCCGGGCATCTGGTCCGCATGCTGCACAAGCCACGCATTGACGAACATCGGCACTTCGTGCTCGCGCCTGCCCGCTGATGCCACCGCGCCTACAAAGCTGGCGAAGTGCCAGGCCATGAACACCTCGGCCGCGCCGAGGGTGTCGCCAAACACCTCGCTCCAAGTGCCCGATTCCCTGGCCCCATGAGCCTCCCAAAGATCGCCGAGCCGCGTCTGCAATCGCTCACGGCGTTTTCGCAGGCTGGAAACAAGCGCCTGCGGAACCGGCCCCGCCCACGCCGCATTCGCCGCCGCACTGCGATCGCGCGCGGTGGGGCACAAAATTCCCACTTCGTTCTCCACCTGCACGAGGGGAACCACATCGCGTTCCGGATCAATTTGCCCGATCCGCCGCATCAGCGATGCAAACGCCGCCGCATCCGCCCGCAGCACCTCCCGGCTGAAGACCGACAACTGACCGCTGGGACTTCCGGGAATAATCTCCGCGCGTGGATAGCGATTTTGCGCCCGCTTTACCCAGTCCGGCGCATAACTGCTCCAGGTATTTTTGTACGCCCCAAACCAAAGCGGAATCAGCCGCATACTGCGTCGGCGGGCGCCTTCGACCAGCGCATCGGCGATCGAAAAATCAAATTGCCCGGCCGATGGTTCAAGCTGCTGCCAGGTGATGGGAATAAGAACCGTATCGCAATTCAGCGCCGCCAATCGATCCCAGACGCGCTCTTCCAGATAAGCCGGGGAACCGCTGCTGTTGTGCAGCTCACCGCCGAGCATCAAGGGAAGGGAATTGAAAAGTGTCGCCGGCATTCAGGAACAAATCCGTAAAAACAAGTCAAGACGGTCGGCGATGTATGTTGTCGGCGGACTATCGAGAAACCGTTATTGATTCGGCCTTCGTTTCCGACGACGCAGCGCGGCCAGCGATACAATGCCGAGCAACCCGGCCTCCGCTGGTTCGGGCACGATCGCATTGCTTTCTCCGGTGTACGAAAGGTTCCCGAGGCTCACATTGAAGGTAGAGGTTTGGGCGCTCCCGGTGCGGGTCTGATAGAAACCAAAATCGTACAGATTGGCGCTGTAAGAAGCTGAACTGGGTTCGTTGTTAACGGGAACGGAGGCCGTGGCGGTCGCGACCAGATCCGCGGGGATGCCATTATCGCCCGAGAGATAAAAGCTGATCGTATCAGTTCCATTGGCGCTGGTGGAGGTTGAACCGGGAGCAGTGTAGGCCAGCGTAAAGTCATAGGTGCCGTCATTAACGACAGTTGAGCCGGTGCCGTTGGCCTGCAGGCGAAATTGGCCAGTCCCCTGATTACCAAATCCGAAGCCGATCCCGACATAATTGGTCCAGGCAATTTTTTGCCCCAGCGTCGCGTTCTTAAAGGTATCGTTGAAGAATCCGATTTCGAATGATGGATCAGCGTTGTTTGGATTGGAGAAAGTGATTGAGCCGGTCGCGCTCAGATTATCATAACTCAAGTTATATCCATAGACGCCGGTCAGTGAACTCGTGGCAGAGTGGACCGAGTCGCCTGGGGTCAAATGAGTATCTCCGAAATAATATGCATACGTATTGACCAATTGTGAGGTGCTGGTGGGGTTAGCGGTACCGTTGGCTCCGAAGTTGGCCTGGAACGTTCCACCGGCATCGGTGGAGTCGATAATGCCATAGTTGTTATTGCCGGCAATCGTCGCGTTGCTGCTGGCAGTGCCGTTGCCGAAGGTCACGTAGGTTCCGGTCGGGCTGTAGTTCGAGCCGGACCAGTTGCTGACGTTGTCGATGGGGCTTCCATCGGCATATCCACCGCCTAAAAGGGACCCCACCGCCAAAGCCGTTGCCCCTCCGACCAGGGTCCAGAATATTTTTCTTTCGCCCGAACGCCGGGGATAGGTCAGCGCATTTCTCTTTGCATTTTCAGACATGGCAATTCCTCCGTTTGAAAGTGGGCCCGCGACGACTGCCGCCGGCGATTAGTGCTTTTCACTGCAACCTTCATATTTCCGCCACTCAGACACAAGACAGGGTTTGATGCTCAAATTAATATCACATCATAAATCAATTGCAAGGAAATTTTGTCTTTTGACCCACTTTTCTTTTTGACCCAAATCGTTGTTTTCCCTATAGTGGGACGCGTTAAACGTATAATTGTCAGATTCCACGGCGGACGGATGGTTTTACGCTTTCGAGTAACCCCAATGCGCAATTTCAGCATCTTTCTCCTTTTTGGATTGGTGTCGGTGTCTCCCGGCTTATCGTCAAAGCAAGCCGGCTCGATATCTTCGGCGTTATCGGTCTCCCGGGTGCGAGACCAGAATTCTCGTTTTGACCCAGGCGCAATTGCCGGCCGCGAGGTGATCGGCCTTGGAATCGCGATTATGGCTGCGACCGTGGAGTTGAATGACCCCGCCCCTCAAGCGGTCACGGTGCCGGGGACATATACGACCACATGGGTCGGGAATTCTGTTGCCAGGGGAATGCGGCACATCCAGCAGGGGATTGACGGTCTTGCGGTGACTCCGGATGGAACGGTCTACACCAACGTCGCCTGGGACGAAGGCACATACAACGTGACGCAGTTCAATTCAGCGGGGAGATTGATCACCGATGCCGGCCATACTGCGGGTTGGGGATTTGGCGGCGGCGGTGGAGTGACCGCGAATTCGCATTACCTTTTCATCACCCAAAAAGTCGGTAATGAAGGGGGGCACCTGACAGATCCGGGCACGTGGCCGCCGGCGGGGAAGACGTGGTTCGGCATCGGACGGCGTCTGCGGTCGGACATCACCCGGGCCGCGCCTTTTCCCGGCGCCAAGGGAGGTGCCGGCGACACCGCCGCGCGCGAGTTCCTGCCCGTCGATGAAGTGCCGGACGGCAAGGCGGCCGATCTTGCGGGGCTGGCCGCGACCGACAGCAAGCTTTACGTCGCCGATCCTTTCAACAATCGCATTCGCGTTTATAGCACTGCAGACATGTCGCTGGTCACCGACTGGACCGGCGTGCCGCGCATCGGTCATCTTGCGGTCGATTCCGCGGGAGATGTCTGGGCGATCCAGAGCGCCGGCGATGGCGAAGGCCCGAAAGTCCTGGAATTTTCGCCGGATGGCAATCAGCGCGCAGTCATTTCCTTCGCTGAAAAATGCAAGCCGATCGATATCGCGATTGACGCCCGGGGAGATGTGCTCGTCGCCGACGCCGGAACGGATGAGAACATCAAAACGTACGACCCGCTTCGACTGGACGAGACTCCCACCCGCCCCATTACCACATTCGGCTCGCATATCGATAGCGGTCCCGGAAATCGGCGCGGCGAGCTCTTGCCCGGTAAATTCCTCGGCATCACGGGTGTTGGCGTTGATTCGGAAGGAAATATCTACGTGAGTTCTTCGCCCGATGCGGTCGCATATCACAGCGGCCATCACCAGGACATGCTGGAAAAATACAGCGCATCGGGGGATCGCCAGTGGATCAGGTTTGGCATGCAATGGCTGGACATGGTCTCCATGGATCCGGGCTCGCCCGAAGATGTTTATGGCAGCGATGTCCACTATCGAATGAATTGGGACAGGACGGTTCCCGGCAGCGAGTGGTCGGCTCTGGGCATCACCACCGATCCGCTGGATTTTCCCAGGGACTTTCGCACGGGCAATGCTTTGCAGCCGCTGCTTCGCCGGTTGAACGGCAATCGGTTGTATATGTTTGCATCCGACCAGTACGCGAACGGGATTTTCATTTATCGCTTCGACCCGGCTGCGTTTGGCGAGGTGGCTATTCCATCCGCTTCGCTGACCAAGAGAACCGCGGTCGCGCCGCATGCGCCCGGGGGTGAAAGTATTTGGCGCGATGCCAATGGAAACGGGCAGTTCGACCCGGGAGAGTTCTCGCAGCCCGCCCAGCCCAACGAGTACGGCGACAACTGCTGGGG
>Ga0302325_10003151_pt1 | contig 39250 bp, 40 predicted proteins | sample Palsa_T0_2_FD_201948 | JGI IMG/M metagenome (GOLD analysis project Ga0302325, IMG submission 201948) | Peat permafrost microbial communities from Stordalen Mire near Abisko, Sweden - Palsa_T0_2 | ecosystem: Environmental > Terrestrial > Soil > Palsa > Peat permafrost | place: Sweden: Abisko...
CCGCGCTGGCGGCGGCTGGTGCCGCGCGCATCGTGTCCGTGAGCTCCAGTGCACACCTCAGGTCGCCGGTGGTTTTCGACGACATCCATTTCGCCCGGCGCCCGTACCTGCCGATTCTCGCCTACGCGCAGTCGAAGACGGCGAACATGCTTTTCGCCGTGGCGGCCAACGCACGCTGGCAAGTCGACGGCATCACCGCCAACGCTCTCCACCCGGGCGGCATCCCAACCAACCTGCAGCGGCATACCGGGGGCATGAAGACCCCACCCGAGCGACGGAAGACGCCGCAGCAGGGCGCCGCCACCTCCGCCCTGCTCGCGACCTCGCCGCCCCTCGAGGGGGTGGGCGGCCGCTACTTCGAGGACTGCAATGAGGCCCTTGTGGCCAGCCCCGGCGAAACCACCCACGGTGTCGCGCCCTATGCGCTGGACTCCGACGACGCGAAGCGTCTCTGGGAAGCGTCTCTGAACATGCTCCGCGGCCGAGCCTGAACGCTCCTACGTCCGTGCACAGTGCTCATCATCGGCCTGGTCCGTGAAGAACTCGGGCGTCTCGCCCGGGGAGGACCATGGCCCTGTCGCCTGGCTGCTTCAGGCTGGCTGCGTCAACCGTTCGGCACGGCCGCGGATGCGAAACAAAGTGCAATTCGCGACACCCCCGTCGCCAGGACCGACGCGTCGCCCTTCCTCCCCGGAGTCAATTTAGTTCTTGGCGTACCTGAATTCCGGCAACGCTTTGAGTGCATCCTTGGTTGCGCCAGGGAGCACAAGCTTCGGCTTCACGGCGGTGAACTGTCGCACAGGAATGGCGACATGGTGCTTGCCCAGGCCGAGGAAGCCCCCCACATCGACGATGGCATACGAGACCGAGCTGTCTGGCGTGATGATGAGGTCTCCAATCTTCCCGATTCTCTCGTTCTTGTCGTTGTAGACCGTCGCCCCGATGAGCTTCGAGGCCCGATAGCCGATGGCAATGGCCACCGACTCGGCCACGGCGACTCCCAGCACCACCGAACCTGCCACCGGAGGAGGGGCTGCCGGCGGCGGCGTCGCGGCTGGGGCCGGCGCTTGGGCCCACGCTTGGGAGGCAATGCAGAAAGAGAGCACCACAGCAGTCAGTGAGTGGTTCATGGGTTCCTCCTGGTTGACGTTTCCGCCGACAACTTCGCGCCTCGACGACAGGACCTCCATTGCGTCGGGCGCCGAAAGCGTTGACTCGGGGCGACACTGGGCGGGGAGTTACCCATCGTCAAGCCGGGCCGTCGCGCGCCGTCACCGACGACGCGCCGGGGCGCCCGCCCGCGCATCCAGCGCCCGCGCCACGTCCTCGAGGCCCACGCCGAGCGCTCGAAGCGCGACGGTGAGGTGGTAGACGACGTCGGCTGCTTCCTCCACCGCGCGACCCGCGTCGCCGTCGGCGCATGCTGTCACCAGCTCCGCCGTCTCCTCCCCCAGCTTCTTCAGCCGTAGGTTTCTGTCCACGAGCAAGCGGTGGGTGTAGCCCTCGACGCCCCCAGGGGTGGTGGCCCGGGCGTGGACGACGGCGTCCAGGCGAAAGAAGGCAGCCGCCCCGATTCCTGCCTCTCCAAAACAGGAGCGTGCGCCAGTATGGCAGGCCGGCCCGGCGGGCTCGACGTCGGCGAGGAGGGTGTCTGCGTCACAGTCGGGGGTGAGCCGCACCACCCGCTGCACGTTGCCGCTCGTTTCGCCCTTCTTCCACAGTCCCCGAGTGCGAGAGCGGTAATGCATCCACCCCGTCCGCACCGTCTCTGCCACCGCCTCGGCATCGGCCTGGGCCACCATCAGGATTGTCCCGGTGTGCGCGTCGCGCGTCACCACCGTCACCCGGCCTTGGCCGAGCTCGAAGTTGAGTGCTGGTACCGGCGGGCTGCGTGGCGTCGAAGCAGGGGCCCGGTGCTTGCTGCCCGGGCCTCGTTTTTCGCGACGGTGTTTCATCGTCCTCAGCCTCGCACTGCAATGCCCGCGGCTCGCAGCTCGCGCTTCAGCCCGGAGACGGTGGCCGTCCCGTCGTGGAGAATGCCGGCCAGCAACGCCGCGTCCGCGCCTGCCTCCTCCAGCACGGCGCGGACGTGCTCGGCACTGCCTGCCCCTCCGGAGGCCACCACCGGGACGTTGACCGCCTCGGCGACGGCCTGGGTGAGTGTCAGCTCGTACCCGGTGCGCGCGCCGTCCCGGTCGATGCTGGTGAGAAGGAGCTCCCCGGCACCTCGCCGGGCCATCTCGGTCGCCCACGCCAACACGTCCCGCCCCGTGGCCTCCCGGCCGCCGCGCACCATCACCTCCCAGCCCTTGGCCGTCGCCCGGGCGTCGATGCTCACCACCACGCACTGGCTGCCGAAGCGCGCCGCGCATTGGGAGACGAGCTCGGGTTGGGCGACCGCCGCACTGTTGAGAGCGACTTTGTCCGCCCCGGCCCGGAGCGCCCGCGTGACGTCGTCGACCGAGCGCATCCCCCCGCCGACGGTGAGGGGGACGGTGAGCTGCTCGGCGGCGCGTTGCACGACTTCCAGAAGCGGCGCCCGTGCCTGATGGGTGGCCGAGATGTCCAAGAGCACCAGCTCGTCCGCACCGTCCTCGTCGTAGCGGCGGGCGAGCTCCGCCGCATCCCCGGCGTCGCGGAGCCCGACGAAGCGCGTGCCCTTCACCACGCGTCCGCCATCCACGTCCAGGCAGGCGATGAGACGTGGAATCAGCACTCGCCCTCCTTCCAGGTCACCTGTCCCTTGAGACTCAGAGCGTCGCCCTGCTCGACGAGCGCATCGCGCAGCGCCAGTCCCACCGCCTTGAAGGCTGCTTCCAGCACGTGGTGGCGGTTGCGCCCGCGCAGGACTCGCAGGTGGAGGGTAAGCCCGGCATTCTCGGCGAAGCTGCGCATCCAGTGTTGGTAGAGGGGACTGGGGAGCGCACCCCGGTAGTAGGGCCGGCCGCCGGCGTCCACCACTGCCTGCACCAGGGCATCGTCCATGGGGACAGTCCGCTCGCCGAAGCGAACGGCAGTTGCGGGCACCATCCTGCGGAGCGACTGTCCGAGGGTAATGCCGACGTCCTCCATCAGGTGGTGCACCAAGTCCCCTTCCGCCTTCAGCACCAGCGTCAGCCCGGCGTAGCGAGCCAGCGTAGAGAGCATGTGGTTGAAGAAGGCGAGCCGCGTCTCCACCCGGGCCGGCACCTCGCCATGTCCGAGCTCTACCTGCACCCGCGTCTCCCGCGACGTCCGCTCGAGTCGATTCATTTGAATTCCTCCGCCACCGCTGAGGCCTCCAGCGACCCGGTGTAGAGCGCCATGCCGAGGACGGCAGCCGCCACGCCGGCCTTGTCCAGTTGCCGCAACTCCTCGACGGAGGCGATGCCGCCCGAGGCTTGAAGCGGATGACGGGTAACGGCCACCAGCTCCTGGAGGAGTGCGAAGTCCGTCCCCTGCATTCGGCCCTCGCGGTGGACGGCCGTCACCAAGACGGCCGCCAGCGGCAGCTCCTCCAAGGAGGCGACCAGGGCGCCGACGTCCTGCTCCAGTGTCCGGCTCCAGCCATGCGTCACCACCTGGCGGCCCCGGGCATCGGCGGCCACCACCAGCCGGCCGGAAAAGCGGAAGGCCATTCGCTCCAGCCAGTCCCTGTCTTCCACTGCCCGGGTCCCCAGCACCACCCGTGTGGCCCCGGCCTCGAGCCAGCGCCGGATGTCCTCCTCCTCGCGGAGGCCACCGCCCAGCTGCACCTCGGCGTCCGGGAGGCGCAGCAACTCCTCCACCAGGCCGCGGTTGCTTCCCTGGCCAGTGGCCGCGTCGAGGTCCACCACGTGCAGCGCTGCAAAACCCATGTCGAGCCAGCGCTGGGCCACTTCCACGGGCCGCGGTAGACGGATGCGTTCCGCCTCGAGGGAGCCACCCACCAGCTGCACACAGCTCCCCTGGCGCAAGTCCAGGGCAGGAAACACTCTCATTGCTCGAGCTCCTTGAGCACCTGGGCCAGGAAACGCCGGCCGGCCAGGCCGCTCTTCTCCGGGTGAAATTGCACGCCCACCGTGCGCGCCGAGCGGACCAGCGCGGGAATGCGCACCTGCTGGTGCTGGCTCACCGCGCGCACGGTGCTGGCGTCCGTTGGGGCACAGACGTAGCTGTGCGCGTAGTAGGCGGTGGCCAGTCCCGACTCGGCGAGCAGGCTGTCCTCGCCCTCGATGGCATTCCAGCCCATGTGGGGGACGCGACGGACGCGCAGGCGCTCCACTCGCCCTGGCACCACCGACAGGCCCTCGCCCGGGCCCTCCTCGCTGGAGGTGAGTAGGAGTTGCAGCCCGAGACAGATGGCGAGACAGGGCAGGCCTTCCTGCAGCGCCAGGGACAACTCGGAGCGCGCCGTGGCGAGCCGCTCCGCCGCCGGGGTGAAGGCGCCGACGCCGGGAAGCACCAGCGCCTGGACGTGAAGGCAGCGGTGCGGGTCGGTCTCGAGTGCCACCGTGGCGCCACAGGCCTCCAGGGCCCGCCCCAGGGAGTGGAGGTTGCCTGCGCCGGTGTCCAAGAGCGTGACCTTCACCCTAGAGGCCCTCCCTGGCCACGGCACGGAGCGCGGCGAGCACCTGCTCCATGGTTTCCCAGGGACCGACGCCAATGCGCAGCGCGTCGCCCACGCCGGGGAGTGCGGGGAGCACGCGGACCCGGACACCTCTCTCCAGAAGGCGTGCCCCCCACGCGGGCGCGTTGCGCAGCGGCAGGCAGAGGAAATTTGCTCCCGAGGGCAATGGGTGGAAGCCGGCGCGGCGCAGCTCTTCTGCCAGCCGCTCCCGCACCGCGCAGGCCATGGCGGCGCGCGCCCGCACCCAGGTCGTGTCCTCGGTGAGGGCCGCGACGGCGGCCCTCTCCGCCAGGGCGTTGACTTTGTACGGCCCCCGCACCACCTGCAGCGCGGCCACCACGGACTCGGCTCCGAGCCCATACCCGATGCGCAGCCCCGCCAGCCCGAAGGCCTTGGAGAGCGTGCGGGTGACGAGCAGGCTGGGGAAGCGTTCCAGCCACGGGACGACGGTGCGCTCGGCAAACTCTCCATAGGCCTCGTCCACCAGCACCAGGCCCTCGGCAGCGGCCAACAGCTGGGCCAGCGCCCGGGCGGATACCTCCCGGCCCGTGGGGTTGTTGGGCGAAGCGACGTAGGTAATGCGCGCCGCGCTTTTCAGCAGGGCCGGCACGTCGAGCTCGCCATCGGCGCGAAAGGGTACGGCCCGTGGCACGAGCCCGTTGACGCGGGCGAAGCTGGGCAACATGGAGAAGGTGGGTGCGCAAAAGGCCACCGCGTCTCCCGGCTCGGCGAAGGCCCGCAGCGCGCATTCAATGACGTCGTCCGAGCCGCACCCGGTCACCACTTGTTCTGGCCGCACGCCGGCGTATGTCGCGAGCGCGGTACAGAGAGCGTGTGGGTCCGCGCTTGGGTAGCGGCTCAACGTCTCGGCGGACGCCGAGCGGACAGCCCGCTCTGCGGCCGGAGCAGGCCCAAAGAGGCTGGTGTTGTCGCTGACGTCAATGCGGCACGCGCCGGCCGCAGGGCAATAGCGCTCCACCCCCAGGAGCGCGGCGCGCGGCGCAAGAAAGCCCCTCATGGCGCCCCCCAGGCTCGCGCGGCCTCGGCATGGGCGAGAAGTCCTTCGCTGGTGGCCAGCACCGCGACGTCCGCGGAAAGGGCAGCCGCTCCGGCGCGCGTCACCCGTTGCACCGTCGTCCAGCGGAAAAAATCCAAGGTGGACAACCCGGAGTAGGAGCGCGCGAGGCCGCCAGTGGGAAGGACGTGGTTGGCACCGGTGCCGTAGTCGGCGAAGGCGCCCGACGTCGTCTCGCCGACGAAGACGGTGCCCGCATGGCGCACCACAGCCGCCAGGCGTTCGGCGTCCGCCACCGCCAGCAGGAGGTGCTCCGGCGCCCAGGAGGCCACGAAGTCCAGGGCAGCCTCCGGACTCTCGACGAGGAGCACCGCTCCCCGGGCGCGGAGGGCTGCGCGAATGACGTCTCGCCGCGCCGCCTGCGCGGCGCCTCGCTCGAGTGCGGCGACGAGTTTTTCGGCAACCGAGGCCTCGAGCGCCAGGGCCACCACCGCGGCGTCCGGGTCATGCTCTGCCTGCGCCAGGAGCTCGCGCGCCACCGCCTCCACCTCGGCAGTGCCATCGACAAGGGCCAGCAGCTCCGAGGGCCCGGCGGGCGAGTCGATGGCCACCACCCGCGAGACTTGGCGCTTGGCCTCGGCCACCCAGGCGTTCCCCGGGCCGACGATGCGGCTGACCCGTGGCACGCTCGCCGTCCCGTAGGCGAGCGCCGCGATGGCGCCGGCACCTCCCAAGGCGAAGACGCGGTCGACCCCGGCCAGCGCGGCTGCCGCCAGCACCACCTCCGCGGGCCGGCCCGCGGGTCCGGGGGGAGAGCAGAGCAAAACCTCCCGCACGCCCGCCACGCGCGCTGGCACCACCCCCATCAACACGCTGCTCGGGTAGACGGCGCGTCCGCCGGGGGCGTAGACGCCCACCCGCTCGAGCGGGTCCGGCCGGCGTTCCACCTGCACTCCGGGTTCCACCTCGACGATGCAGGGCCGGGGCAGCTGGGCCCGGTGGACGCAGGTGAGGTTTCTCACCGCGCGCTCGAGCGCCCGGCGAAGCGGCGTCGCCAGGCGGCCCAGGGCGGCCTCGCATTCTTGGCGCGGCACCTCCAGGGTCTCGAGCGAGACGCCATCGAGACGCTCTGCGAGCGCGTGCAAGGCCGCGTCCCCGCGTTCCCGGACGGCTTGCAGAATGTTCGCCGTGGCTCGACCGAGCTCGTCCTCCCCGCTATGCGCCGCGCGGGTCAGGAGCGCTCGACGCTCGTCTTCGCCGAGTGCCTCGAGCCGTCCCGTCCAGCGCAGGAGTGCACTCATGGCAGGAGCCTCTCGATGCGCGTCACCAGAATGCCCTCGCCGCCGAGCGCCTTGAGCGCGCCAATGGTGCGGTAGAGGGCGGCCTCACCGACCACGGCGTGCACCGCCACCAGCGGTCCGCCTCCGTGCAGCTCCAGCACCGTCGGGCCATTCAGCCCCGGGAGCACCTCGCGCACCTGGTCGAGCGCGGCACGGGGGACGTTCACCATCAGGTAGCGTTTTCCGCGGGCCCGGACGACGGAGAGGAGCGCGTCCTCGAGCCCGGCCAGCGCTGTAGCCCTCGCGCCGGAGAGTCCAGGACGGGCCACCAGGCGCGCGCTGGACTCGAGCAACGTCGCCACCTCGCGCAGCCCATTGACCTTCAGCGTGCTTCCCGTGCTGGTGAGGTCCACCACCGCGTCGGCAATGCCGAGGTGGGGTGCCACCTCCGCCGCGCCGGACACCGTCACCACCTCCACCGGCAGCGAGCGCGCCTCGAACCAGGCGGCGGTGCAACGCGGGAAGGAGGTGGCCACCCGGGGACGTGGGGGCAGCTCTTCCAAACGCGTGATGGCGGCGTCCTCGCGGGCGGCGAGGACCAGCCGGCACCGGCCGAACTCGAGGTCGAGCAGGGCATGCAGGGGCCGGCCTGCCTCCTGTACCAAGTCCCAGCCGGTGACGCCCACGTCCGCCGCGCCATCGGCCACCAGTTCCGCGATGTCCTGGCTGCGCACGAAAATCGCCTCGAATTCGCCACCGAGGGAAGCGGTGAGGGCCCGTTCGCCGCGGGCGCGTATCTCCAGCCCGGCGTCGGCAAACAAGTCCCGGACGTCCTCGGCGAGGCGGCCTTTGTTGGGGAGAGCAATTCGGAGCATCGGGTGGCCAGGGGTGGGTGAGGGTTTCTAGAAACGACAAAGGGCCCGGTCGCGGCTGGCGAGCGGGCCCTGTCGGGAGAAGCCTTGCGGTGGTGGGCTTAGGAGTGGCTGGACGTCACGCCATGCGCCCGCACCGACCCGACGGGGCCGTGCCAATGGTGCGCATGCGAATGGTGCTGGGCGACGTTGACCACGGGCAAATGGCTAGCATGCCTGGCGGGACGTGCGCAAATCGCGGCCGTCGGGGCCGCTCCTCCCCGGGTTCAGCCCCGTCCGGTGGCAAGTGCAGTGAAGAGCTCGCCTTGTTGGGCAAGGAAACGGCGGAACGACGGTTCGTGCAGCCGCATGTCGCGGGCGAGCTCGGACACCAGGGCGTCGACTGGCGGCGCCCCGGGCTTCTTTAGCTCGAGCGCCAGGCGGAGCATGGCCGCCCCGTGGTGCGCGTCGTCCGGCGCCGCGGGGCGCAGGGCGTCGGAATTGGCCCGCGGGCGGGCTCTCGCTCTCCGGGTCTGCATGTCGGCCAAGAGGTGCTGTGGCCCCCTTACCAGGACGCGATGCTAGCGAGGCCCACGGCTGGCTTGTCAAACGCAGGGGCCCTTTTGCCCGTCCGGCTTCGACGGCTTGCGTTGAAGCGCTCGGCAACGCGTGCTTGACTTGCGGGCTCCTGAAAGCCAAGCCCGGAGTCGAGACCCAGCGCTCATGGAGCACCGCTACATCGCCGTCGAGGGGCCAATTGGAGTGGGCAAGTCGAGCCTCGCCAAGCTTCTCGCTGAGCGCCTTGGCGGACGTTCGGTGCTGGAGGCCGTGGAGGACAACCCCTTCCTCCCGGCCTTCTACAAGAGCCCGACCGAGCACGCCTTCCAGACGCAGCTCTTCTTCTTGCTGAGCCGTTACCAGCAGCAGCAGGCGCTCAACCAGGCGGACCTCTTCGCCCAGGTGACGGTGAGCGACTACGTCTTTGCCAAGGACCGAATTTTCGCGACGCTCACCCTCAACCCGGACGAGCTGTCACTCTACGAGAGGGTGTACGCGGCCCTGGGGCCCCGGGTGGTGCAGCCGGACCTGGTCATCTACCTGCAGGCGCGGCGGGACGTGCTGCTCCAGCGCATCAAGCGGCGGGCCCGGGACTACGAGCGGCACTTCGACGCCGAGTACCTGGAGAAGCTGTCGCGGGCCTACAACGACTTCTTTTTTCACTACGGGGACACGCCCCTGCTGGTCATCAACACGAGCGACATCGACTTCGTCCACAACGAGGCCGACCTCGACAACCTCGTGTCGGTCATCCGCAAGATGCGCAAGGGCGTCCACCACTACCTTCCTCTGGCCGACAGCCGCCCGAGGTGAGGTGCGCCCCGGGGCCCCCAGTTCAGCCAGGGTGGAATGGGAAGTCACTTCGGAGTAGCGGAGAGCTCGCCCGACAGCGTTAGACTGGGGGCTAGAGGCCAACGGCGATCCCCTCAGGGGGACGGTGAACGGCTTCGTTGAGTGCTGGAAAAAACCCGAAGCCCCAACGGAGGTGAACCGTGGACAAGGTCACCATCCACACACTGAAGCGCCAGAAGCAGGCCGGCCAACGCATCTGCATGGTCACGGCCTACGACGCCACCTTCGCCCGCATTCTCGATGACGCCGGCGCCGACATCCTTCTCGTCGGTGACAGTCTGGGCATGGTGGTGCAGGGGAATGACTCCACCCTGCCAGTCACCATGGACCAGATGGTGTACCACTGCCGGGCGGTCACTCGCGGCGTTCGGCGAGCGCACGTGGTGGGCGACATGCCCTTCCTCAGCTACCAGACAACTGTCATCGAGGCGGTGAAGAATGCTGGGCGGTTGGTGGCCGAGGGCGGTGTGGGGAGCATCAAGCTCGAGGGCGGCGCGGAGTTTTCCGAGACCATCGCCCACATCCTCCGGGCCAGCATCCCGGTGATGGGACACATCGGCCTCACGCCGCAGTCGGTGCACAAGATGGGCGGCTACCTGGTGCAGGGTCGTGATGAGGATTCGGCGAAGCGGCTCTACAAGGACGCGCTCGCGCTCCAGGAAGCTGGCTGCTACGCGCTGGTGCTGGAGGGCGTACCGATGGAGCTTGGCCAGGAGATTACCGCCGCGCTGAGCATCCCCACCATCGGCATCGGCGCCGGTGTGCACTGCGACGGGCAGGTGCTGGTTTGCTACGACTTGCTTGGGCTGAATCCCGACTTCAAGCCGAAGTTCGTCAAGCGCTACGCCGACCTCTACGGCACCACCCGTGCGGCCGCGGAGACTTTCTTCGCCGAGGTGCGGGCCGACGCCTTCCCGGACGAGGACCATTCGTTCAAGTCGAAGACCATCCGGCTCGTGTCCAGCAACCCCGCCTCTCCTCCGGCTGTGCTCGGCCCGGCACAGGGCGAGGAAAGGGTGGGTGCGGTGTACGGGGTCCCGGTCTGACGTCCCGGGCCATGGCCCCTCCCAGGGTGCTCACCACCGCGCGTGAGGCGGCCGACTTCGCCGAAACCACGCGCCGCGAAGGGCGGCGTCTGGCCCTCGTACCCACCATGGGGTATCTGCACCCTGGCCACATGAGCCTGATGACGGAGGCCCGGGCCCGCGCCGACGTGGTGGCGGTGAGCATCTTCGTCAACCCCGCGCAGTTCGCCCCCTCCGAGGACCTCTCCCGCTACCCGCGCGATTTCGCAGGCGACCTCCAGAGCTGCACGCGCGCCGGAGTGGACGTGGTGTTCCACCCCGAGGCCGCGGAGGTGTATCCCGCTGGACACCAAACCTTCGTCGAGGTGGTGGAGCTTTCGGCTGGGCTGTGCGGCGCGCGGCGGCCGGGGCACTTCCGGGGAGTGGCAACCGTGGTGACGCAACTCTTCGCCCTGTTCCGTCCGCACGTGGCCCTCTTCGGGGAGAAGGACTACCAGCAGCTCCTGGTGGTGCGACAGCTGGCACGGGACCTCCACCTCGGTGTGGAGGTGGTGGGGATGCCCATTCTCCGCGAGGCGGATGGGTTGGCCATGAGCTCGCGCAACGCCTACCTCTCCAAGGCCGAGCGCGGACGCGCCCTTGCGCTCTTCACGGGGCTGAAGGCTGCCCGGCGCCTCTTCGCCGACGGCACCGACGCCGCCCGACTTCTCACCGACGCCGTGCGCGATGCCCTCCGCGCCGAGGACGTCCGCGAGGACTATGTCGCGCTGGTGGACAGCCAGACGCTTGCACCGCAGAGCCTGGCGAACTCTCGCTCGCGGCTGCTCGTCGCCGCCTTCGTCGGCGCCACCCGCCTCATCGACAACGTCGGGCTTGGCTGAGGCCGGTGCAGTCCCCGAGCTCCAAAGCTGTCGCCAGCGGCGAGAAAGTCATCGCCACCAACCGGAAGGCGCGGGCGGACTACTCGGTGGAGGAAACACTGGAGGCAGGCCTGGCGCTGCTCGGCAGCGAGGTGAAGAGTCTCCGGGCTGGCTCGGTGCAGATGTCGGATGGGTACGCCCTGCCCCGGGGGGGTGAGCTCTTCCTCCACAACCTGCACATCGCCCCCTACGGGGCGGCCGTTCTGTTTCCCCACGAGCCCACCCGGGCCCGCAAACTTTTGCTGCATCGCGCCGAGCTGGACCGCTGGGCGGCCAAGGTGCGGGAGCGTGGGTATTCCATCGTTCCGCTCGTGCTTTACTTCAAGGGGGGGCGGGCCAAGGTGCAGCTGGGCCTGGTGAAGGGCAAGACGCACGAGGACCGCCGGGAGGACATCAAACAGCGCGAGACGAAGCGAGAGATGGATCGCGTGCTGCGGAGGCGTTAGCGTTTGCGGAAGGCCCGTGGGAGGCCATGGACGACCGCACTCCGGAGAAAAGGCAGCACCTGCTCTCGGCGCTCGACCGCGGGATGGCGATGGTCCATCTCGATGCCCGGCGCCCGGGGGTGGTGGTGCCCGCTGAGTTCCGCACCGAGTCCCACTTGAGGCTCAACCTCAGCTACCGCTTTCAGCCCTCGGACCTCTCGGTGGGAGAGTGGGGGCTCAGAAGCACACTCAGCTTCTCCGGGAGCCGCTTCACGGTGGCCATTCCCTGGAGCGCGGTGTTCGCCATCACCAGCCACTGCAGCCACGAATTCTGGATGTTTCCGGACGACATGCCGCCCGAGCTGACCAGAAGCTCGCCCGGCACCCGGCCGGGACGCGTCACCCTCGAGCCGCGGACGGCCCCGCTGCGAGAGGTGAGCGTCGAGACCGCGAGCGCGGAGGACGCAGCCTCGCCACCGACAGAGCCGCGCGGACGGGCCCACCTCCGCGTGGTGAAGTAGCAGTCCTCTTAAGAGGAATGCAGGCCCCCGGGGTGGACACTGGCCCGCGCTTGCCGGCCCCTAACGTCGCTGCAGTCGGGCCTCGAGCCGGGCCGGTTGGCCGCCTGGAAAGGTGCCGCTCCAGGGGCGGTAGCCGGGCAAGGTGATGATGACATGCACCGGGCCTGGACCCCAGGTGTTGTCCACTGCCCAGGGCGTGAGGCCCACCTTCGTGCCCTCGACGCTCACCGCGGCGCCATTCGGCTCGCTGGTGATGGTGATAGTGATGGCAATTGGGTGTCGGGGCGGAGGTCCCTTCCCGGCTGACGCGAAGAAGTAGTACCAGGCGCCGGCCCCCAGCAGGCCGAGGACGAGGACGAGGAGAATCGGCCACCCGCTCGGGCCGTTGTTCAGTCCGGGGCCCGCAGGCGCGGGCGGCGGGACGTAGTCCGCTTCTGCGCGTGGAGCCGTTGCCTCGAGTTCCAGGGGTGGGGTCCTCGGCCGCTCCTCGAGCTCCAGGTTCAGCTCGCGGGACCCGCTCACGGGCTGCGGCCGCAGGACACTGCTCCGGTGTGCCCGCGAGGCCGGGTCGCCTTTGGATTCAAGGTTTCCCTCGGCGTCCAGCGTCGGCCCGGTGGTGGTGAAGGGCTCGTCTTCCTCGGGTTTCTCGGGGGGCTCCAAGGTGGCTCTCTCCCCTCAGGCCTCGTGCGGGAAGCGCTCGGAGACTTCGCGGAGCGTCTTCCAGTTGAAAATGCCGGTGGTGTGCTCGTCACTGAAGCGGATGTGCAGCGCGTAGTTGCCCGCCGACTTCACCTCGAGGAGCGTGACGTCGGCGCTCACCGCGGCGGCGTCGAGCGTGCGCGTGTGGGTCCACTCATCGACGCAGGCCGCGCACGGACATTGCTGGCGCAGGGTGCGTGCCGTCACGGCGGTCCTGACGCCGTCTTCCCAGCTGAGGTGCAGCACCCGTCCGTCCTTCGTCACCTCGAGGTGCGCTGCCGCCGGGGGCAGGGTGCTTGGTTTGATGGTGTCCCAGAAGCTCACGGCCTGCTCATGCTCCCGACGCGAGCTGGACGGGCCTGGGGGGAGTCTCCGGCACCGCGGCGCGTCGGCCCAGGACGCGCCGCAGGGCATCCACCACCGCCGGGTCCAGTGCCACGCCGCGCAGTCGTTCCATGACTTCCAGCGCTGCGGCCAGGGACATGGCCCGCTGGTAGGGACGGGTGGTGGTGCAGGCGTCCCAGGTGTCGGCGCAGGCGACGATGCGTGCCACCAGGGGAATGTTTTCGCCGGCCAGCCCCTCCGGGTAGCCGGCCCCGTTCCACTTCTCGTGGTGGCTCTTCACCGCGGCCCGGGCGGCTCCCAGGAAGGTGACTGGCTCGACGATGGAGGCCCCGATGGCGGGATGCTCGCGCATGACGTCCATCTCCTCGGCGGTGAGCTGCTCCTGCTTGCCGAGGATGGTGTCGATGATGCCGATTTTGCCGATGTCATGAAGGATGCCGGCATAGCGCAACAGCTTCACGTCCGGCTCGAGGAGCCCAAGCTCGCGGCCGATGGCGGCCGAGATGTCTCCCACGCGCTGGCTGTGGCCGCGGGTGTACGGGTCCTTGCTGTCGATGCTGTTGGCCAGCGCCAGGATGGTTTCCAAATACCCCTGCTCGAGGCTCTGGTAGAGGCTCTTGTTCTCCCGGTCATAGCTGAGCAGCTGCTGGCTCATGTGGTTGAAGGTCCGGGCCAGCTCTCCGAGCTCGTTGTTGCTCTTGAGCTCCACCTGGCTCCCGAAGCGCCCCTTGGCAATGTCCAGGGCCGAGGTGACGAAGCGCTTCAGGGGGCGCGTCAGCCCGCGGGAGAACAACAGCGCCAGCACGAGTGCCACGGCCAGTGCGGCCAAGAAGCCCACGAGGATGCGGTGCTGCATGGAACGGACTTGGGTGTAGGCGGCGTCCAGCGGCTGCTCGCTCACCACCGCCCAGCCCGGGCCCGCCACCCAGGCGTAGGCCCCCACCACCCGCTCGTCGCCGGCGCCGAAGTTGCCCACCCGGAAAAGCTCCGGGTCCGGGGTGTGGGCGAGCGTCGCCAGGAGACTGGCCACCGCCGGCCGCTGGGCGAGGTTCGCCCCGGGCTCGAAGCGGCCGCGCGGGCCGGCCACCAGGTGTCCGTGCCCGTCGACGACGTAGGCGAAGCCGCTCGAGCCCACCCGCTGGTCCTCCACGGTGGCCACCACCTCTGTGAGCGACAGCTCGGCAGCGAGGTACCCCCGGATGGGGTCTCCCACCGGAAGCGCCACCGTCACCGTCGGGGGCCGGCCGGCACGCGCCACCGGCGCCGAGTAGCGGAGCCCGGAAATGCCCTCGAGGAGCGCCCGGGCGCGCGCCTCGTGCTCCGCCACCTCGGTGGGTGGGACGTCCTTGAAGGCAAAGGCCTGCAGCCCAGGGATGCGGTTGCCGCCAACGTCGAAAAGGGTGAGGGCGGTGACGTCTCTCCGCTGGGTGAGGACGGAGGCCATCAGCGCGCGCTGTTCGAGGAGCGGCAAGGAGAAGAAGGAGGGGGTGCGCGAGAGCGCCAGCACCGCGCGCACCGGCTCCTCCAGAGCGCGCTCGGTCTTCAACCGCAGCTGCTTCACCCGCTCCCCGGAGAGTTCCTGTGCGTCGCGGGTGAGCAGCTCGCGCGTGTCGGACAGGACGAGCAAGCCGACGGTGGCGGTGGACACCACGCCCACCACCAGCATCAACAAGAAGATGGCCTTGAAGAGCTTCACTTCCAGTCCGGTGGCTGCACTTCGAGCTTGATGTTGCCCGAGGACACGTCGAGTGAGCGCTCGGCGCTGGGCCCCAGCGCGCCTTCGATGCCCAGGGCGCGCACGCTCCAGCGGTAGCTGCCGGTGAGGACGCTCGGGAAGCTCGCTTCGGCGTGCGTGGTGCGCAAGGTTTGAGGGCTCGGACCTTTCAGCTCCACCAAGTAGCCGCGAGCGCCCGCCACCGCACGCCAGCTGAGGCGAAGCGGCCCCACACCCTTGCCCTTCGGGTCGAGCGCGAGGTGGAGGTTGGGCGACGGCGAGAGAAGCACCGGGGCCTCCAGCACCCCTTGGCCCTGTGGGCCCGAGGGGCCACTCGGGACTCCCGGGGCCTCGCCGCGGCGCACCAGCACCGTCTCGCCGGGGCTGACGGCGCGGGTACGCCCCTCGGCCTCGACGCGCACCGGGATGCCAGAGTCGACGTGCACCCGTGTCGTCCCGTCATCGGCCACCTGGATGGCGAAGTGGGAGGGGTCCTCCAGTCGCTGCGAGACGAGCTTCCAGGCACCGTCGGCCTGGGCCGCCGCCTCCTGGTAGCGGGCACTCGACAGGAGCCGCTCGGCGTCGGCCAGGCGGGCGGAGGCCTCGGTACGCGCCGCGCCCAGCGTCGCCTGGTGGACGGCGCTCTTCGCCGAGGCGATGGCGCCAAGCGCGAGGTCTCGCTCCTGCCCGGGAAGCAGGAGCCGGGTACCAGCCGCGACACTGTCCGTCTCCAGGTGGTTGATGGCCTTGAGCTCGCTGGCCGCCTCGGGGCTTCCCAGGGTGCGCCGAGCCACGTCGGCCAGCGTCTCCTTCGGCTGCACCAGCGTCTCCTTCGCCGGAGCCACGGACGCCACCGCCAGGGCGAGCAGGAGTGGCCTCATCACTGGAAGACAATCTCCCGTCCGGCGCGCACGGTGGCGGCGGGTGTCCCGACACTCAAGTCCTGGGTGGTCGGCGTCTCGAGGGTGGCGTCGACGGTACCGCGGCGGACGGTGAGGTCCGTCCGGTCGCGGCCCGGCGAGCCGCCGGTCTCGGCAATGCCGATGAGGGCCTCCTCGCCCACCACCACCGAGGAGCCGTTGGGAAAGCGCACCTGCGCCGAAGCGCGAGCGCCCGTCTGCACGGTGTCATTCTCCAAGAGGGCCATGCCCTCGCTCGCCGCCGTCCAGTCGTCAGCCGCGGCGCGCTTCACCGACACCGTCCCCTTGAGGTGCTGCAGGGTGGCGCGGGCCAGCGGAAGCGGGGACGCGTCGGCAGGCCCAGCGGGCGGGGACTTGCGACAGGCGTCGCCCGCCGCGAGCAGCGTGAGGCACAGAGCCATGTATCTTCCCGACGGGTGCAGGGGCCGGTTGTCCGGTGAAGCGGGCTCTGGACTCTACCCTCCACCGGACGCTCCCGTCCGCTTCCCGCGGGGAGAGGCGACGGTGAGCGTGTAGGCGTCCCTTCGCTTCGAGCCCCACATGCTCACAGACGTCGGTGGCGGAGTGCGGGCAACCGGGTGCGCACGCGCTCGAGGAGGCCCAGGTCCATGTCTGCCATGGCCAGTCCCTCGCCCTCCGAGGCGCACGCCACCACCAGTCCCCAGGGGTCCACCACCAGGGCATGCCCGTAGGTGAGCCGCTCTCCGGGGTGGCGTCCGCCTTGGGCTGGGGCCAGGACGTAGGCCTGGTTTTCGATGGCGCGCGCTCGAAGAAGGACTTCCCAGTGGTCCTTGCCCGTCATCAAGGTGAAGGCGCTGGGGACGCTAAGCAGCACCGCGCCTTTTGCCGAGAGGGCGCGGTAGAGCTCCGGGAAGCGCAAGTCGTAACAAACCGACAAACCCATGCGTCCAAGCGGCGTCTCGGCGGTGACCACCTCCTTGCCGGGCGCCACTGCGGCGGATTCGCGGTACGTCTGCCCGTCGCCCACCTCGACGTCGAAGAGGTGCATTTTCCGATAGACGGCGAGCCGCTCGCCTTGGGGCCCGAAGAGGACGCTGGTGTTGTAGAGCCGACCGCCCTCGGCACCCGTCTCCAGCACGCTGCCCGCGAGCAGGTGGATGCCCAAGGAACGAGCCAGCGCCGAGAAGCGCAGGAGGGTGGGCCCCTCCAGGGACTCGGCCGCCGCGTTTCGCTCCGGCTCGGGCCCCATCCAGGCGACATTTTCCGGCAGTCCCACCAGGGCCGCCCCCCGCGCGGCGGCCTCGCGGACAAGCGACTCGGCGGTGGCGAGGTTGGCCGCCTTGTCGGCGCCGGAAGCCATCTGGACGGCGGCGATGCGGGACATGGGGAACTCGGGACAGGCTAAAGATGGCACACCCGAGGCGGCAAGCGCGCGACTAACGCAAAGCGTCAATGACTCTGGAGTGGCACTCCGCCAGGGCTGCTGCGCACCGCCTCGTCGCCTTTACACCCTCAGGAGGGCTGTGGTACCGAGGGCGTCCACATTTTTCGATGTTCCTTCGAAAAGTGGGCCTTCGTGCCCGCTTTTTTCGTTTCTGGACCCCTCCTGCCATGGCCGAGGTACTGCAAAAGGCATCGGTGGCCGAGCGCGCGGCGCGCGTGGCGGAGCCTTTGGTGCGCGCCGAGGGCCTCGAATTGGTGGACGTGGAGTACCTGCGCGAGCCGGGGGGGTGGATTCTCCGGCTGTTCATCGACCGGGCCGGACGGGACCCCCTGGCCAAGGAGGGCGGCGTCGGGCTGGAGGAGTGCGCCCGGGTGTCGCACGCGGTGGAGACGGCGCTCGACGTCGACGACGTCGTGGAGCAGGCCTACAGCCTGGAAGTCAGTAGCCCTGGCCTCAACCGGCCGCTTCGCAAGCCGGACCATTTCCGGCGCGTCCTTGGCCAGCGCGTCAAGGTGAAGACGTTTGGCCCACTCGGCGCGCCGGGCCGCAAGAGCTTCACGGGGACGCTGGAGGACGTGGCCGACGACGGAGTGACCGTCCACGTCGAAGGTGGTCCCGCCTTCCGCATCCCGTTCCGGGACATCGCAAAGGCGAATCTGGAGTTCGATTTCTAGGGACGAACGAGCCATGGCGACGACAGCGGCTGCAGCCAACCCGGTAGTGAACTTGAACCTCGTCCTGGAACAGGTGGCCAAGGACAAGGGCATCGAGAAGAGCGTCCTGGTGGCGACGCTCGAGGACGCGATGCAGACCGCGGCCAAGAAGCACTTCGGCCAGGACCGGAGCCTGGAGGCCAAGTACGAGCTGGACAAGGGCGTGGTGGAGCTCTTCCAGGCGGTGACGGTGGTGGAGGAGATTACCGACCCGGCCCAGGGTGTGAATCAGCTGAGCCTGGAGGAGGCCCGGAAGAAGGGGATGGAGGTCGAGCCCGGGGACGAGCTCGTCTTTCAAATCTTCTACCGGGACGAGGACGCCGCCGAGGCCAAGGCCCAGGACGACCAGTACGGGGACATCCTCAAGCTGAAGACGTTCCGGCGGGGGTTCGGCCGCATCGCCGCCCAGACGGCCAAGCAGGTCATCCTCCAGCGCACCCGCGATGCCGAACGGGAGAACGTCTACAACGAGTACAAGGACCGGAAGAACGAGATTGTCACCGGCATCGCCCGGCGCTTCGAGCGCGGCAACATCATTGTTGACCTCGGCCGGGCCGAGGCGGTGCTGCCGGTGCGCGAGCAGGTGCCACGGGAGACGTACCGCGCCGGCGACCGGGTCCAGGCCTTTGTCCTCGACGTGCTGCGCGAGTCCAAGGGTCCGCAGATTATTCTCAGCCGTGCCTCGGTCAACCTCCTCACCAAGCTCTTCGAGATGGAAGTTCCCGAGATTGCGGAGGGGATTGTGGTCATCGAGGCCGCCGCCCGCGAGCCCGGTGGACGGGCGAAGATTGCCGTGTCCAGCCGGGACGCCGACGTCGACCCGGTGGGCGCCTGCGTGGGCATGAAGGGCAGCCGGGTGCAGGCGGTGGTGCAGGAGCTGCGCGGAGAGAAAATCGACATTGTCCCCTGGGACGAGGACCCGGCGCGCTTCGTGTGCTCGGCGCTCGCTCCGGCCGAGGTCAGCCGAGTGATTATTGACGAGGCCAACCACGCCATGGAGCTCATCGTCCCCGACGACCAGCTCAGCCTGGCCATCGGCCGGCGCGGCCAGAACGTTCGGCTCGCCGCCCAGCTCACCGGGTGGAAGCTGGACATCAACAGCGAGAGCCGGGTGCGCGAGATGCGGGAATTCGCCAACCGCTCCCTGGGTGTGCTGCCCGGAGTGACCGAGCTGCTCATCGAGACCCTCTACGCTCACGGTTTCCGGCAGTCCAAGGACGTGGCCGAAGCGAGCCCGGAGGTGCTGGCGCAAATTCCCGGCGTGGACCCGGCGCGCATCCCCGCCATGCAGGAACAGGCGAGCAAGCAGATGGTGGACGATGCCGCCGAGCTGTCGCGCATGGAGTACGAGCGCGAGCAGCAGCGCCTCTTCGAGGCCAGAAGGCACCCCGACGAGCTCACCCAGAACGAGCGGCTGGCCCGTGTCCGCGGCATGAGCGAGAAGACCATCGAGGCGCTGGTGCTCTCGGGCTTCAAGACGGTCGAGGACGTGGCCAACGAGAAGGACCTCACCAAACTCGGCGACGTCCCGGCGGTGGGCATCAAGAAGGCCCGGCAGCTGAAGAGCGCCGCGGAGTCCTACCTTCTCGAGGAGGCGCGCCTCCGCACCGAGCTCGACGCCGAGCGCGCCGGGCTGGCCGCCCTGGGCCCACCCCCACCCCCCAAAGAGGAGGACAAGTAGCCCCGCGGAAGTCACGCCATGCCGTCTGGCCCACCGACAGGGAAGGCAGTTTCCCGAGCAGCGGGGGCCGCGTGCCACGAGGGCGAAAACCAGGTGACGCCGAGAGACGAGTTCCCGGAACGTACCTGCATTGGATGCGGGGCCAAGCGCCCCAAGAAACACCTCCAGCGGTTGTGCCTGTCGAGCGAGGGCATCGGTGGCTGGGACAAGACGAGGACCGGGACCGGTCGCGGCGCCTACCTGTGCGGGTCGGGTTGCTTGCGAGCCGCGGTGCAGCGAAAGGCGCTCGCCCGGGCCTTTCGCGGCCGGATGCGCGCCATCGACGTCTCCGCGCTGGAGGCGGCGCTGGCGGCAGCGTCCTGAAGGTCTGGGCCGGAGAGCGACGAGTGCGTTAGAAGACTGCTGAATAGGGGCCTATGTCGAAGAAGCGCGTTCACGAAATCGCCAGGGAGCTCAAGTCCTTTGGCATCGAGCTGGACAACCGTGAGGTCGTCACCGAGCTGACGTCGCTCGGTTACGACGTCAAGAGCCACTCCAGCTCGCTCGAGGACGACCAGGCCACCGCGGCGGTGCAGCGCATTGTCGAGAAGCGCCGTCCGAAGGCCGTGCCTGTGCCAGTGGCGGCCAAGGGCTTCGTCGTCCGCCGCCGAGCCCCGGGGCCGGAGCTCCACCCCGGCCCCAACGGGACACCGGCATTCGCCGAGCCTGCCGCTGCCGAGGCGGCCGCTTCCGCCCCGGCTGCCGAGCCACCGCCGGCCGAGCCCGAAGCCGCGGGTGTGGCGGCCGAGGTCCCGGCCGAGGTGGTGTTGGCCACGGCCGAGCCCGCGCTGGTGGCAGCCCCCCCGGCCCCCGCGCCAGTCCAGCGGGAGACTCCTTCCCCTGCGGCTGCGCAGGCACCTGCGAGCCCGCCCCCGGCGGCTCCGGTGCAGCGGCCTTCCACTGGCGGCTTTCGGCCGGCCCAAATTCTCTCCCGTCCCGCATCGGCGGGAACGCGTTCGGGTGGGACGTCGGCCCCCGGCCGTCCCGGCACGGCCACCCAGACAGTCACCCACCGTCCCGGTCTGGCCGGGCCGCGCGCCGGCGGAGCCCCCGGTGCCAGCGCGGGGCCGTCCGGCGCCCAGGGCGAGCGGCGCCCCACTGCCACCCAGGCCGTCGTCATCAGTCGGCCCCTCATCGCCGTGCGCCGGGTGACGCCCTCCTCCACTGCGCACAAGAACATCCCCATGGCCCCCGGGAAGAAGGCCATCGGGGAGGTGCGCGAGTTCAAGGTGGTACCCGATGGGCTCGGCCGCGGCCGCGAGCTCATCGACATTACGAAGAAGAAGGAGCAGGACCGGGGAAAGAAGCGCACCACGGAGAAGGAAGGTGGCATCACCAAACAGGAGATGGACAACCTGATTTGGGGCCGCGTCACCATCCCGGTGCGAGGCAAGAAGCGGAAGCCCACCAAGAAGGGGCAGAAGACGCAGATTACGGAGATGGCTGGAGACAAAAAGGTAATCCGCATCCAGGAGGCCATCAGCGTCTCGGAGCTGTCCCAGACGATGGGTGTCAAGACGGCGGAAATCATCAAGAAGCTGATGGCCGGCGGCACCATGGCCACCGCCAACCAGATGGTGGACATGGAGACCGCGGCCATCATCGCCACCGACTACGGCTGGAAGGTGGAGAAGGTGGGCTTCGAGGTGGAGGACTACCTGCCCGAAGTCGCCGAGCGTCCCGAGGACGAGCGCCCACGTCCGCCCGTCGTCACCGTCATGGGCCACGTCGACCACGGGAAGACGTCGCTCCTGGACGTCATCCGTTCGGCCCATGTCGCCGAAGGAGAAGCCGGCGGTATCACCCAGCACATCGGCGCCTACACGGTGACGACACCCAAGGGCGACATCACCTTCCTCGACACCCCTGGCCATGAGGCCTTCACCTCCATGCGGGCCCGCGGCGCCAACGTCACGGACTTGGTGGTGCTGGTGGTGGCCGCCGACGACGGCGTCATGCCCCAGACGGTGGAAGCCGTTGCCCACGCCAAGGCGGCCAAGGTGCCGTTGGTGGTGGCCATCAACAAGATGGACCTTCCGGGTGCCAATCCGGAGCGCGTGAAGAAGGATTTGGCAGCGCTGGAGCTGGTTCCCGAGGAGTGGGGCGGGGACACCATCATGGTCCCGGTCTCGGCCCGGACCAAAGCCGGCGTCGACCTCCTTCTGGAGAACATCCTTCTGCAGGCCGAGGTGCTGGAGCTCAGCGCCAACCCCACCCGGGCTGCGCTGGGCACCATCATCGAGGCGAAGCTGGAGAAGGGGCGAGGCCCGGTGGCCACCGTCCTGGTGCAGGAAGGCACACTGCGCACCGGCGACGCCGTCGTCACCGGGACCCACTACGGACGGGTGCGCTCCTTGCTCGACGGACGCGGCAAGCCGGTGAAGGAAGTCCTGGCCGGCTACTCGGCCGAGGTGGTTGGACTCTCGGGCGTCCCCACGGCGGGCGACACCATCAACGGGGTCGAGGACGAGAAGGCGGCCAAGGAGATTGCCGACCACCGCATCAGCAAGGAGCGCCAGGCGGACCTGGGCAAGACGTCCAAGGACTCGCTCGAGTCGCTCCTGCAGCGCACCAAGGAAGGCGAGGCCAAAGAGCTTCGCGTTGTCATCAAAGGCGACGTCCAGGGTTCGGTCGAGGCCGTGGCCCAGGCCCTCACCAAGCTCAGCACGCCCAAAGTGAAGGTGGAGATTATCCACAAGGGCGTCGGAGCGATGACCGAGTCCGACGTGATGCTGGCAGCGGCCAGCAAGGGGACGGTGCTTGGCTTCAACGTCAAGCCGGAGTCCGGTTCCGAGGCGGCGGCCAAGGCCCAAGGGGTGGCCATCTACACCTACTCCATCATCTACGAGCTCATCGACGGGGTGCGGACGGCGATGGAGGGGCTGCTCGAGCCCATCCGCACCGAGAAGAAGCTCGGGAAGGCCGAGGTCCGCAACCTCTTCAACGTCCCCAAGCTGGGGACCATCGCCGGCTGCTCGGTCACCGAGGGCCTCATCCGAAGGACGAGCCAGGTGCGCATCTTCCGCGAGGCCAAGCCCATCGGGATGGGGAAGGTGGCGAGCCTCAGGCGTTTCAAGGACGACGTGCGCGAGGTGGCTCAGGGCTTCGAGTGCGGCATTGGCGTCGAAGGCTTTCAGGACTTCAAGGCCGGCGACATCATCGAGGCGTTCGAAATCGAGGAGACGCGGCCCAGTCTGGAGTAGTTTTCTCCGGGCAGGGGTGGTGACTCTTCCAGGGAGCAGCAGTCGTGTTCGTGGGCGTCGCTCGCTGTGCGCTGCAGATTGCGGATTCCGGGTCGCTCAAGTCCAAGCGCCAGGTACTCCGCCGCATCACCGACCGCGTGAAGGCGCGCTTCAACGCCAGTGTGGCCGAGGTGGAGGACCAGGACCTCTGGCAGCGGGCCACCATCGCCTTCGCGGTGGTGGGAAATGACAGGCGCCACGTCGACGAGCAGCTGGAGAAGCTCTTGCACTTCGTCGAGGAGATGTACCTGGCGCCCCTGTTGACGCGGGAACGAGAAATCCTCAGCTTCGGCGAGCAGCTCTTCGCCGCCCCCGCCCAGAGCACGGACCCGGGCACCCTGGAGTTGCCCTTTGCGCGCGAGGACAGGAGTCTGGCCGAGGCGGAGGGGATGGCCGCCTGGGAGAGGCGGCCGGACGAGCCCCTCGTCAGGCGCGCCGGACAGCGCACCAGCGGGGACCTCTCGGTGGCCGAGGCGCGGGTGCGCGCGCGGGCGCTCCGCAACCGACGGGAATGGGAGAAGCCGTGAGCACGCCTGCACGGCCGGAGCGGGTGGGGGCGGAGATTCAGGCCGCGGTGGCGGACCTGCTCGGCCGGGGCGACTTGCGCGACCCGCGCATTGGCTTCATCACCGTCACCGGGGTGAAGGTCTCACCGGACTTGCGCGTGGCGCGCGTCTTCTGGTCCAGCCTGGGGGACGACGCCGCTCGGCGGGAAACCCAGGCTGGCCTGGACGCGGCCAAGGGGTACGTCCGCCGGGAGGTGACGTCCCGAGTGAAGCTGCGGGTTTCCCCGGAGGTTTTCTTCGTCTTCGACGGCTCGGTCCAGGAGGGGGACAAAATTGACCGCCTCCTGCGCGAGGTGAAGGCGAAGGAGGGATGGTGAGCGTCATCTTGGACGTTAAGCTTCCATACTTGCATGGACGGGCTTCTCGTCATCGACAAGCACTCGGGCCCCACCTCTTTCGAGGTGGTGCGGCGTGTGCGCGCGCTCACCGGCGCTTCCAAGGCCGGGCACACCGGGACGCTCGACCCGATGGCCACCGGCGTCCTTCCGGTGGCGCTGGGTGAGGCCACCAAGCTGGCCGGGCTGCTGACCGAGGGGGACAAGGCCTACGACGCGGTGGTGCGACTCGGACTAGAGACGGACACCCTGGACGTCACCGGCACCGTGCGGCGCACGGCCGACGTCCCTCCGCTGTCCGAGGCGCTGCTGGAGGCGGCACTTGCCCCCTTCCGTGGCAGCTTCCTGCAGACGCCGCCCATGGTGTCGGCGGTCAAGGTGGGCGGCCGCCGCCTGTACGCGCTGGCCCGCGCCGGGGCGGAAGTGGAGCGCGCGGCACGGCCGGTGACAGTCCACGCGCTCGTCCTGCGTGACTTCTCGGCCACCGAAGTCACGCTTTCCGTCCGAAGCAGCAAGGGCTTCTTCGTTCGTGTGCTGGCCGAGGAGTTGGGCCGGGCCCTGGGCTGCGGAGGCTGCTTGAAGGGGCTGCGCCGCACGGCGAGCGGTCCCTTCCTGCTGGACCGTGCCCTGTCGCTGGAGCGCCTAGAGGCGCTGTCCGCTGGGCCGGAGGGCGTGGCCGCCGTTCGCGCCCGGCTGGTCAGCCCGGCGGACATGCTTCCCCACCTGCCCGTGTTTCGGGTGAGCGCCGAGGATGCCCTCAAAGTCGCCCATGGCCTGCCGCTGCCGGCACACTTGGAAACGCCGGGACGGGTACGCGTCCTCGGGCCGGACGGTGCACTGCTCGCGGTGGCGGATGTGCGCGATGGCCGGCTGGCCTACGTCCGTGTGCTTGCCCAGAAGACGTGAACGTCACCGTCCTCGTCCCGAGCAGCCTCCGGTACGCCCTGGAGGGCAAGCGGCGGGTGGAGCTGGGTGTGCCCGCCGGCTCGGGGGTGGGGGAAGTCCTCCAGACGCTGCTCACCCTCTACCCGAAGCTGGTGCGGGTGGTGGCCACCGAGCGCCAGCACGGCCGGCAGGGGCTGACGCTCTTCTTCGAGGAGGCCGGGATGCGCCACGGCCGCCGGGAGCATGCCCGGGTTTGGCTCTTCGCCCCTTCTGCCGAACCCGCACGGTAGGACGCAGAGGGGGAGCTTCCAGACGTCTCCGAAAACAGAATTCCATGTAAACCCAGGGCACCCGGCCCCGGGGGCCGCCGGCCCGGCGGCGAATTGCATTCGCCCGGGCGAGGCGCCTATAAGCGCCGCGCCCATTCCGGGATGTGCCGGAAGGGCGCGCCCGGCGTCTGCACCCCTCCGCGGACGACGGGCCCAGGGTTTCCTTTCCCCGACGCGGGGGCAAGGGAAGCTTCTGGGCCTGGAAGCGCGGGCTGGGGGCCTTGGTTGGCCCTGGTTGTTTTCAGTTTCCTCCCCCGGAGCGGGACGGAGTCGAGAATGACTGTCGAAGTTGAGCGAAAGGCAGAAGTCGTCGCCCGTTACCGGACGCACGACACGGACACCGGGAGCCCGGAAGTCCAGGTGGCGCTCATTTCCGAGCGCATCAACCAACTCACCGACCACTTCAAGACGCACAAGAAGGACCACCACAGCCGCCGTGGCCTGCTCAAGCTGGTTGGCCAGCGCCGGCGCCTGCTCGACTATTTGAAGAAGAAGGACACCACGCGTTACAAGAAGCTCATCGAAGGCCTCGGCATCCGTAAATAGGCCAAAGAGGAGCTTCGAGGAGTCGCAACACAGCAGTCGCCCCCGGGGCGGCAGGGGTCGCGGCGCAGCCCGCGACCCCCGAAAACCTCGGGGAGAGAAGAAGCGAGGTCCGAGGAGAGGCGAAAAGGAGTTTTGGCCTCCGTACGGAGGCGCCGAAGCGGCACGAGGCATCGGCGCCTGCGCTCAGAGACTAAAAAGTTCCTTTCGCGGCAGCTCTCTCCTTCGGGTCCATGGAAGAAGCGGAAGTCTTGGACCAGTGGATGACGAACAGGTCGGGGCGCTCGCCGATGAGGAACGCTGCGTTTCCTCGGACGGCGCTAGCGACTTCGGCCAGAGCCAGAAGGAACGCATGTACCTCAAGAAGGAAGTGAAGTTCGGCGAGAACACCCTCAGCCTCGAGACCGGGAAGATGGCCAAGCAGGCCGACGGCTCGGTGGTCCTCCGCTACGGGGATACCGTCATCCTCGTCACTGCGGTGTCGGCCAAGGACAAGAAGGACATCGACTTTCTGCCGCTCACCGTCGAGTACCAGGAGCGCCTCTACTCGGCAGGCCGCATCCCGGGCAGCTTCTTCCGACGCGAAGGCCGACTCACCGAGAAGGAGACGCTCAGCTCGCGGCAGGTCGACAGAAGCTGTCGCCCACTTTTCCCCGAGGGTTACGCCTACGAGACGCAAGTCATCGCGTCCGTCATCTCCTCGGACCCGGAAAACGAGGGTGACATCCACGGCATCACCGGCGCCTCCGCGGCGCTCATGCTCTCCAACATCCCCTTCGACGGCCCCATCGCCGGGGTGCGGGTGGGCCGGGTGGACGGCAAGCTGGTGGCCAACCCCACCGCCGCCCAGCGGGCAGTCTCGGACATGGACCTCATCATCGCCTGCAGCAAGGACGCGATTGTGATGGTGGAGGGCGGGGCAGAGCAGGTCTCCGAGGCGGACATGGTCCAGGCCCTGGACTTCGGCCATCGCTCGGCCCAGCCGGTGCTGGAGCTGCAGGTGCAAATGCGGCGCGAGCTGGGCGTCACCGTGCGTGCCTACGACAAGGCAGCATCCGCGGATGAGTCTCTGAAGTCCGCGGTGCGGGAGCTGGCCCTGGAAGGCATCCGCCAAGGGTACGGCATCGCCGAGAAGCTCGCTCGCTACGACGCGCTGAGCGCAGTGAAGAAGCAAACGATTGCCAAGCTCAAGGAGCGCATGGGCGAGGCTTTCACCCCCACCACCGAGAAGCTGGCCAAGGCCGCGGTGGAGGACCTCAAGTACGAGCACATGCGCCAGCTCACCGTCAGCGGCGGGCGCGTCGGAGGCCGTGGCCACGACCAGGTGCGCGCCATCACCTGCGAGGTGGGGTTGCTCCCGCGCGTGCATGGCAGCGCACTCTTCACCCGCGGTGAGACCCAGGCCCTGGTGGCCACCACCCTCGGGACGAGTGACGACGAGCAGCGGATTGAGCTGCTCTCCGGCCAGACGTTCCGGAAGTTCATGCTCCACTACAACTTCCCGCCTTTCAGCGTGGGAGAGACCAAGCCCCTTCGTGGCCCTGGCCGACGAGAGATTGGCCACGGCGCGCTCGCCGAGCGAGCGCTGCGCAACATGCTCCCCAAGAGCGAGGTCTTCCCCTACACGGTGCGCGTCGTGTCCGACATCCTCGAGTCCAACGGCTCGAGCTCGATGGCATCGGTCTGCGGCGGCACGCTGTCCCTGATGGACGCCGGCGTTCCCATCCAGTGGCCAGTGGCGGGCATCGCCATGGGCCTGGTGAAGGAGGGCGAGCAGGTGGCCATCCTCTCCGACATCCTCGGGGATGAGGACCATCTCGGGGACATGGACTTCAAGGTCTGTGGCACCGAGAAGGGCATCACCAGCATCCAGATGGACATCAAGATTACCGGGCTCACCACGGCCATCATGAGTCGTGCTCTGGAGCAGGCACGTCGGGGGCGGTTGCACATCCTTGGCGAGATGCTCAAGGCGCTCGACAAGCCGCGGCCGGAAATCAACCGCTACGCCCCACGCATCACCACGCTGATGATTCGCCAGGAGTTCATCAAGAACGTCATCGGCCCGGGCGGCAAAGTCATCAAGGACATCATTGCCCGCACCGGCTGCTCCATCAACATCGAGGACAGCGGCCGCGTGGACATCGCCAGCAACAATGCCGAGGCCGTCCAGCAGGCGATTGCCATGGTGCAGGCCCTCACCCGAGAGGCCGAAGTGGGCAAGGTGTACCTCGGCACGGTGCGAAAAATTGCCGAGTTTGGCGCCTTCGTCGAGCTCTTCCCGGGCACCGACGGGCTGGTCCACATCTCCGAGCTGTCCGACAAGCGGGTGAAGAGCGTCTCCGACGTTCTCAAGGAAGGCGACGAGGTGATGGTGAAGGTCATCAGCATCGACCGCACCGGGAAGATTCGCCTCTCCCGCAAGGAAGCCATGGCCGAGCGCGCCGAGGGTGCCCAGACGCCAGCGGCAGCCGCCACGCCCGGAGAGCCGCAGGCCAAGGCCTGAGGTATTTGGCCCAATGGCCGTGAACGTCGCCGTCCAGGTGCGGCGGGTGCGAGCTCACCAGGAGCCGCTCCCGCTGCCTCGCTACCAGACGGAGGGAGCCGCGGGCCTGGACCTGCTGGCGGACATCGACGTTGAGTGGACGCTGCTTCCGATGGAGCGCCGAGCCGTCCCCACCGGATTGGCGATTGCTTTGCCCGAGGGTTTCGAGGCCCAGGTGCGGCCGCGTTCGGGCCTGGCGCTGCGCCACGGCGTCACCTGCCTCAATTCGCCGGGCACCATCGACGCGGACTACCGGGGTGAGGTGCAAGTCATTCTCGCCAACCTCTCCGCGACGCCCTTCAGCCTGAAGCGCGGCGAGCGCATCGCGCAGCTCGTCGTCGCTCCGGTGGTCCGTGCTGCGCTGGTGGAGGTGGAGGTACTCCCCACGACTACGCGTGGAAGCGGCGGCTTCGGTTCCACTGGCGTGTGACGCGCGGGCGCGGGAGTGGCGCGGTGGGATGAGTCGAATAGACTCGCCGGCGTGCTCTGCTACCGCTGCGGCAGCCACGTCCCGGACACGGCCGAACGTTGCGGCACCTGCGGCCAACGCCAGGTGGGCACCGCGCGGATGCCCAGCGCCACCGGTCTTCGCAAGAAGCTGAACCCGGCGCTGCTGGTTGGAGCGCCGTACCGCGAAGGCGAGGTGATGGCCGAGCGCTACCTCGTCAAGGACGCCGTCGGCGTTGGGCCCCTGGGCTTCGTGCTTCGCGCCGCGGACCGCGACCTCGGCATCGACGTCTCGGTGAAGCTCATCCATCCGCGCTTCGTCCAGACCGGCGAGGAGCGGGAGGCCTTCGTCCGGACGCTCGAGCCGGCCCGGCGCTTCCTCCACCCCTCGCTCACCCGGCTGCACGACGTGGGCAATGACCAGGGATGGCCGTATTTCACCTACACCTTCCTCGATGGGCTACCGCTCCGGCGCATCATCGACTTGCGGCTGGCCAAGGGACAGACGTTCGCCCTCGACGAGGTGGAGCCCATCCTCGGCCAGCTGATGGCCGCGCTGGAGGCGGCCCACCCGGCCGGGGCGCACGGTGACCTCAAGGCGGAAAACATCATCGTCCTGCCGGACATGCTCAAAGTCACCGACTGGGGCGTGGGGGCAGGGATGCCCCGTCCTCCCTTCGTCCAGGCCGAGCGTCAGAAGGGAGCGCACCGGCACTTTGCCCCCGAGTACCTCGCCGGGCTCGGGCTCGAACCGCGGGCCGATGTCTACAGCCTCGGCGTGCTGGTGGGGGAGATGCTCACCGGGCTCACGCCCGAGGACGAGATTCCAGAGCTGCGGCTCGTGAATCCGGAGCTCCCGGACGCCATCGAGGGCTTCTACCGGCGCGCACTCTCGGAGCGGCCGGAGAGCCGCTTTCGCAGCGTGCGGGAAATGTTCGAGGCCTTCGCCAGCGTGGTGGAGGGAAAGGCGCTCGTGGTCACGCCTCCCGCCGACACCCTGTCGGAGGAAGGCTTCGAGGTGGTGGACTTCACCGAGACGCAGACGGTGGTGGTGCAGCCCGAGCCTGAAATCACCGCGGCGCCAGCACCTAACCCCTCTGTGGAGCCCTCCGACGTCCCGGCGCCGCCTCCCGCCGCCCCGGACGTAGCGCTCGAGGCGGTTGCTCAGGCGGTGGCCGCTCCCGAGGCCGCGCCCCCTGCTGCCTTCGCCGCGACAGCGGAACCCGACACGGCGCCCGAGGAGGAGTTCTGGGCGGAGGCGCGCGAGCCGTCGAGCCCGAAGGTGTCGGAGGTGAGCCCAGCCCCCCTCGCCGGGACACTGTGGAGCGGGGCCGAGGAGGACGCCGAGCCGGACGGGAGCGCGGCCGAAGACGAGCCGCCGTTTGCCGTCCCGTCGCGCGCCGAGTCGGGGGCTTCCCTGGTGGCCTCGACGCCGGTTCCCGAGCCTTCTGTTGTCCGGCCGTTGCATTCTGTCCCGCGCCCCGGGGGAGCCGAGCCGGCCGCGGCGCCCGTTCCGCGTCCGGTGGTGCCCTCCGTCGGCATCTGGGGCCCGGGCGCGCGGCGCACCGGCGCACACGCCGCCGTTGCCCTGGCCGAAGCGACGAGCTCGGCGGAACCTTCCGTGGCCCCTCCGGTGGTGGCGCCGGAGCTTCGCGCGCCTCTGCCTTCCTTCACCGTGCGGCCCGCGCCAACGCCGGCGCCCCTCGCGGCTGCTGCCAATTTCCCGGAACGTCCCGCCCCGGCAGCGCCCTCACTGTCGTTGCCTCCGCTCGAAGCCCCGTCCTTGAAGGCCCCCCTTCCAATCCCGGAGCCATCGGCCATCGAGCACCGGGGAGGTTTGTGGAGCCCCGGCGCCGCACTCGCCGAGCTGGTGTCAGAGTTGCGGACCGAGGACGCTCGGCGTCTGTCCGGAACCGAAGGAGACGCAGCGCCGGCAGCGAAGGCGGCGCAGGTGGTGACCGAGCAGCGTGCCTCGCGCGAGCGGCTGGCCCTCATGTCTGCCTCGGAGGAGCCCACCGTCCCGGTCATGGCCGTCTCCGGCCGTCACCACAAGCCGGTACCGGCCCCGCCCAGCGCTGTCGTTCTCTCGGGCCAGGCGCGCGACCGCTGGTTGCGCAGGGGCCTCTTGCTGACGCTGTGTTTCGTGGTCGGCATGGTGGTCGCGGTGTTGGTGGCCAGGGCCTTGTAGGGCCGCTGGTCGGGCGGGCTCTCTCGCGGTAGGACGGGTGGAGCATGCTTCCCCGTTACAGCCGTCCGGAAATGGCGTCGCTCTGGAGCGCACCGGCGCGCCTGCGCCGCTGGCGCGACGTCGAGCTGGCCGCCCTGGAGGGCATGGTGGCCGCGGGCATCGCGCCTGCGGACGCCCTGGTCGAGTGCCGTGCGCGGGCCGGGGACTTCGACGACGCCGACGTGCGGCGTCTCGAGGAGATTGAGCGCGTCACCCGGCACGACGTCATCGCCTTCCTCACGTTCCTCGAAGAGCGCATCGGCCCCTCGGCCCGCTGGCTCCACTTCGGGATGACGTCCTCCGACGTGCTGGACACCTCGCTCTCCCTCATCCTCCGGGACGCAGCCGACCTGCTGCTCGAGGGCGTGGAACGGTCCATGGCCGCCGTGGAGCGGCGCGCCTTCGAGCACAAGCGCACCCCCATCATGGGGCGCAGTCACGGCATTCACGCCGAGCCGATGTCGTTCGGCCACAAGCTGGCGCTCTGGTACGACGAGTTGCGGCGGGGCAGGGAACGGTTGCTCCACGCCCGGAAAACCATCGCCGTGGGCAAACTCTCGGGTTCCGTGGGGACGTACGCGCACCTGCCCCCGGAGGTGGAGGAGCACGTCTGCCGGGTGCTGGGGCTCGAGCCTGCGCCGGCATCGAGTCAGGTGCTCCAGCGCGACCGTCACGCCGAGTACTTCCAGGTGCTCGCTCTCTTGGGGAGCTCGGTGGAGAAGTTCGCCACGGAAATTCGCCACCTGCAGAGGACCGAGGTGCGCGAGGTGGAGGAGCCCTTCGCCGCCGGGCAGAAGGGCAGCTCGTCCATGCCGCACAAGCGAAACCCCATCCTCTCCGAGAACCTGAGCGGCCTGGCTCGGCTTCTCCGTGGTTACTCGCTCTCGGCGCTGGAGAATGTGCCGCTCTGGCACGAGCGGGACATCTCCCATTCCTCGGTGGAGCGGATGGTTGGCCCGGATGCCACCACGGTGCTCGACTTCATGCTCCATCGTTTCGCCGGATTGGTGGAGGCGCTGCGCATTTACCCCGAGCGCATGCGAGCCAACATCGAGCTGCTGGGCGGGGTGGTGAACAGCCAGCGGCTCCTCCTCGAGCTCGCGCGCCGGGGCTTCGACCGGCAGAAGGCCTACGTCATCGTCCAGCGCAACGCGATGCGGATGTACGAGGAGGGCGTGGACTTCAAGACGGCTCTGTTGGCAGACCCCGAGTTGACGAGCGTGCTGTCAGGGCAGGAGGTCGAGGCGTGTTTCTCGCCCGAGTACCACCTGCGGCACGTGGACAGCATTTTTCAGCGAGTGTTTGGCCGAAGCTGAAAGCCTTGGCCGGCCTCGGGGACTACCGACGCGGGAGCACCACCTCGAGAAACGTGGTGGACTTGCGTGTCATCACCACCCACAGGCACCGAGCGAGGCAGCCGACCCCGAACTCGCGGTAAATGAGTCCGAGGTTCTGAAGGACCTCCCGATTGGTGATGACGCCGCGCACGTAAGGCCTACGATGCAGGGGGCGCGCCAACTCGCAAGTTTTTGGAATTGCTCGGCGAACTGCGTTTGCGCCGTGGAGAAGCTCCACGAGCTGAGGTCGTCAGGGACTCTGGCGCCCGAGCTGACCCACGGCCCCCGCCGGTGCGGCTCGAAGGCGGTGCGGCTAGAGGTAGCCGTGGGTGGTGAGGTTGCGGCGGATGCGTTCGACGGCGTCCCCCACCACCAGGGGGAAGGTGCTACCCGTAATCTCCCGGTAGGCGGTGAGGTAGGTCTCCGCGGTGCGGATGCGGACGTCCTCGGGGATGACGGGCAGCGGCCCATGGCCGGAGAAGCCCTTCTCGCGGATGAGCCACTGGCGGACGGTTTCCTTGTCCAGCATGGCCTGGTCCTGATTGGTCCGGAGGCGGCTCTCGTACTCGGACGCTCGCCAGTAGCGGGAGCTGTCCGGGGTGTGAATCTCGTCGATGACGTACAGGGTGGAACCCACTTTCCCAAACTCGTACTTGGTGTCCACCAGGAGCAGGCCGCGGCTGCGTGCCCATGCCTGGCCCTCCTGGAAGAGGCCCAGTGCGGCTTCGCGAATGGCCGCCCACTCCTTGGCGGTGGCCAGGCCTCGCGCGAGGATGTCCGCCTCGCTCATCGGCGCGTCGTGCTCTCCAGGCGCAGCCTTGGTGGAGGGGGTGAGGATGGGTGCCGCGAAGGCCGCGTTCCTGCCCATGCCTTCGGGGATGGGCACTCCGTACACGCGGTGCTCGCCCTTCTCCACATCCCTCCACAGGCTGCCGGTGAGGTAGCCGCGGACAACCACCTCGATGGGGAATGGTTGGGTGGCCCGTGCAACGGTGACGTTGGGGTCCGGGACGTCGAGGACATGATTCTTCGCCACGTGAGCCGTCTTCTGGAACCAGAACTGCGCCAGACGGTTGAGCACCTCGCCTTTGAAGGGGACGCTGGTGAGCACCTTGTCGAAGGCCGAGAGTCGGTCCGTCGCGACGAGGAAGAGCCGGTCGCCCTTCCGGTACACGTCGCGCACCTTGCCCCGGTAGCGGCTTCCCAAGGCGTCGAACTGCGTCTCCGACAAGGTGAAGTCGAGCTGGGCGCGGAGGGCCGGGTCGGACATGACGCCCTCCTAGCACGGGGCTCGCGCCGCGTGCCGGCCGCGCGCCAGGGACATCGGGGCGGAGACTAACGGACGTCGGAGGCGACGAGGTACAGCAGCACCGGGTTCAACCGGAGCACGCCGTCGGCGTAGGCCGCCGCGTAGGGCACGCCATCTGCGCGGTCGACGCGGAGCGCATCACGGCCGGGCAGGTTCCAGCGTGCAGCGAGCGAGCGAGCCACCAGCTCGGCGGCTTCACGCTCGGACAGCCCCTGGAGGCTGTCCCGGCGCTCCTCGGACCAGCCTTCCCCTTCGAAGAGGAGGGCGGCTGGCTCACCCGCATCGGGGACGTCGAAGAGGTCGCCCCGGCCTTCCAGCGCCGGAGCCGCACGCAGCTCGCCGTTCTGGACGAAGGGGAACAGCGCCAGGGCCCCGTCGGAGGCCCCTGCTTGCTCCTGGGCGCTGTCGCGTACGAGGGCTCGGATGAGTTCCTGGCGGACCTGGACGGGCAATAGCTCGATGGCCTCTGGATTTTGTAGGAGCGCCGCCCTGGCCGTCTGGCTGTGGACGGGCGAGGACAGGTCACCGCAGGCGGCGGCCGCGAGCCCGACGAGGGCGAGGCTGAGAAAGCGGAGGCGCATGGCTCGAACACTCCAATCTACCAACCCGTCTCGAAGAGGGGAAAGTAAAGTGCCCTCCAGTCGGGCGGGTCCCGTTCGACGCACCATGTCGCTCCGCGCCGCACTCCGGGTGGTGCTCCACCAAGTCCAGTCGCCGGACAACCTGGGGGCAGTGGCCCGCGCCATGGCCAATTTCGATGTGCTGGGCCTGTGGCTCTCGGCACCGGAGACGGCGGACTTCGCAGAGGCTGGCAAATTGGGCGTTCGAGCCGGACACGTGCTGGGGGCGATGCACGTCGTCGCGGGGCTTTCAGAAGCCGTGGCCAGTTGTGTCTACGTCCTCGGGACGTCTTCGCGCCGCGACCTCGAGCGTCGCGCGGGGGTGGACCCCGAAACGGGCGTGGCGCGCCTCCGAGCAGCCGCCGTCCAGGGGCCGGTGGCGTTGGTGCTGGGCGGCGAGCGCCGCGGCCTGTCCGACGCCGAGCTCGCCCTGTGTCAGGACGTGGCCGTCATCCCAACCGGCGATGTCCAGCCATCGATGAATCTCGCCTCGGCGGCAGCGGTGCTGCTCTACCTGGTCGCGCGCGCTGACGGCGCCGAGCTCGCCCCGCCTCCGGCGGGCCCCTTGGCCCCGAGGGAAGTCCTAGACGTCCTGCGGGCTCGCATGCGCCGAGCGTTGCTCGGCGCGGATGCCCTCAATGTCCAGAACCCGGACGCCGTCCTCGAGGAGATGCTGCGGGCGCTGGAGCGGGGCGGGCTCGGACTGCGCGAAGCAGAGCTGTGGGCGGCCGCTTTCAAACAGCTGGCGCGCGCCGTCACCGGAGAGCCGCAGACGTGAAGCGCGGCAACTGAGGGGCGACGTCGCCCTACGGCGGGGCGCGCTTGGCGATGAGCTTGTTGAGCGCGTCCCGGTCCTCTGGGGAGTGGTGCTCCACGGGCTTACTGGCGAGCAGCACACGCGCCCTGTCGTACGCCGACTCGACGCCGGCCTTCACCTCGGTCCACAGCGGCCCGGTCACCGCCGCGCCCAGGTGCTGCAGCGGCGTCCTGCCCTTCACCTCTGTCGTGGCCAGCACCGCGCCAAGCGCTACCAGGCTGACAGCCCAGCCCAACCTTCTTAGGAGTCCCATCGGAAATCCTCCGACATGAGCCTACATTGACTCCTTGGGCCTACACAAGTTTTCCCGGGGGTTTGCGGGATGACACGGCCAGCTCAGAGCCGCTATGGAAAGGCTGTGCAGCCGCAGGAGCTCTTCGCCTCGGTGCTGACCCGTTCCCGGGCGCTCGGGCCACCGCCTGCCGGAGACGCGGCGCTCGAGCGCTACCGAGCCGACTGCACCGAGTGGGTCGCTCGCGTGCCGGAGCCTCCCCTGTACCGCCGTGCACAGGACCCGTCTCGGGCACGGGCTGCTGCCCTCCTTCCCGACGGCGAGGCGTTGCTGGCCCGCGGGTGGGCGCTCCTGCAGGCGGGAGTGGCGTCCGCCGCGGACACGACGTTGACGCAGGCGCTCGAGGGCCACCTCGAGTCCTTGTGCCTCGTCACCGAGGGCCAGCTCGAGCGGGCCGAGGCAGCCTGGGCCCGCGCCTCGGCGCTCGAGCGCAAAGCCCGCACCGCGCGCCGCACTTTCGTTCGTGACGAGGAGGTCGAGCTGCCGGTGTGGGACGCCGGGACGGGTGCCTCGCGCTTTGACCCACGGCCTGCCCCCGCACTGCGCGTGCGCCTCGCCTGTCCCCAGTGGGCGTGCCGGCGGACGGAGGAGCTCCAGCTCTCGCCGAGCTACGCCATTCACCGCCGGACGTGTCCTCGCTGCGGGAAGCCCTACGTCGGCTACCTGGCCGAGGCCCGTGAACTCAGCATCGAGCGCACCTCGGGCGGCCGTCGCTACGGGTTTCGCGTCGAGGCCCTGGGTGGAGGCCTGTCCCGGGTGGAATTCGACGATGACGGGACGGACCTCCTGGCCGTGGTGCGGGGAGACCTGCTGGCCTTCCTCTACACCGCTGAGAGAGAGCTGCGAGGTGTCACCAACCTCTCGACGGGCCGGACGCTTTGGGTGACGCGCGCTGGCCCCTGTTACCTCGCCACCTATGTCTACGGTGGGTCTGCGCCCGAGCTCCTCCACTTCCGCGCCTTCCGGGACCAGGTACTTGTGCCCTCGGCGCCGGGACGGTGGGTCGTGCACTGCTACTACCGCGCGGCGCCCACGCTCGTTCGCTGGCTTCCGCGCCATCCTGTCGCGGACCGATTGCTGCGCAGTGTGGTGCACTCCTTGGCGCGCTGGCTGAAAAGCATGGACGCCCTCGAGCGAGGCCGCTAGGTCAGCCCACCAACCATGGATGCTCCGCCGCCCAGTAGCGCAGCACCTGCGCCCACCCGGTCCGCCCGGTTGCTGGTGGTCGCGCTTCTGGGTCTGGGCATCCTCGGCGTTCTCTGGGGCGGCATCGAGGAGGCCCGGAGGCTTCGGCCGCACACCTCCGGAAAGGAAGCGCCCAACGTAGGCTTCCAGCGCTTTGGCGGTGGCGCGGTGTCCCTCCAGGCGCTCCGCGGCAAGGTCGTTCTCCTCGACTTCTGGGCCACCTTCTGCCCCCCCTGCGTGGAGGAGATGCCGGTGCTGGTGAAGCTCGTCCGGGAGTACGAGTCCCGGGGCGTCGTCTTCGTCGCACCGAGCCTCGATGACCCGGACCGCGCGCTGGTGGAGGTGGGAGTCTTCATCGACCGGCAAGTGCCGGGATTGGCGCCCTACGCCGCCTTCGGCAATGACGCATCGGCGAATGCCTTCGGGGTGCGGGCCCTGCCCACCATGGTGGTCATCGACCGAGCCGGGAAAGTCACGGCCACGTACATCGGTTCTGCCTCGGAGCGCGAATGGCGGGCCCGCATCGAAACTGCGTTGCGCGGCTCCTGAACTTCGCCTTAGGGCTGCCTTAGGGCGTCTTGGACGGGGGCGCAGGGTAGGGCGCCGGCTCGGGCGGCTTCGGTAGGGTCGGCCCTGGTGCCTTTCCGGCCGGCGCGATGGGCGTGTCCTTCATCTCCTCGCCGTCAGCCCCGAGCAGTCGGAACTCGACCCGGCGATTCTTGGCGCGCCCCAGGGCGGTGTCGTTGGTGGCCACTGGGTGGTCAAAGCCGTAGCCGATGGTGCGCAGCCGGCTTCGCTTGATGCCGTGCTTCACCAGGTATTCCAGGACGGATTTCGCCCGGCGTTCGGAGAGGTCCAGGTTGTACGCGCTGCCACCTCGGCTATCGGTATTTCCCTCGATGCGCACTGGGCCGATGGAGGCATTGTCCTTGAGGACTTGCACCACCTCGTCGAGCAGCGGGAAGGACTGGGGAAGGATGGTGGCCATCCCGGTGTCGAAGAGCACGCTGCCGCGGATGCGAATCTGCTTGGTTTCGAGCTGCACCAACGGCTCGCCCACCACCGGACAGCCGTCGTTTTCGGCGGGGCCCGGCTCGTCCGGGCACTTGTCCTCTCGGTCCGGAATCTGGTCGCCGTCACGGTCCGGACACCCGTCCATCTCCTTGGAGCCGGGTTCTCGCGGACAGGCGTCGAGACGGTCCGGAATGCCGTCACCATCCGTGTCCACGTCCGGGCAGCCGTCGTTCTCCTTCGGGCCGGGCTCGTCGGGGCACTTGTCGACGTCGTCCGGGACGCCATCGTGGTCACGGTCCGACGCTGACGGTGGCAGGTTGCTCTTCGGCTGCGGTTCGATGTCCACCCGAAACGCGGCGATGAGCCGGAATGCCTCGCGCCCGTACCCGGGCGTGCTGGTGATGCCGCGGCCGAGGTCCAGCTCGGCACCGAAAATGTTGCCGATGCGCGTCCGAACGCCGGCCAGGGCGTCCCAGGGCGTCGGAGTGGAAGGATTGGAGGTGAAAGGCGTCTGCAGTGGCGTGAAGGCCACAGTCTCGGCCATCGCCTCAATCCGGTGGAAGGGGCCGAGGTCGCCGAAACGAAGGACCAAACCGCCCCCAACCGTCAGCTGGTTCTGGACATAGAGGTTGAAGAATTGACCGGCGCCCTGCAGCACCAAACCCACGTTGAAGAGCAGCCGCACGGGGCCAAACGCGCGCTCCAGCGCCAGGCGCGGCGCGAAGACCACGCTGCCGGCACCCATGAAGCTCTGTGCGTTGCCCGTGGGAAACCGGGTCTCCAGAGAGACGGCCGCTCCGAGGAAGGCCTTCTCGGGGTTGAGCAAGAAGACGCGGGGAAGGATGCGGAGGTCGTTGAGTCCCGCGGAGGCGATGCCGGGGATGGTGAGACCAGCGGCGTCGAATTCCTGGAAGTTGCTGCCTTCCGTCAGCGTGAAGGGGACGTCGACTGCTACCTCCAGGAACGAGAGCGGCGTCCAGGAGAAGATGAGGTGCATGTCAACCCGGTACGGGACCAGGTTGCCGAGCTTCTCGTCTCCTAGGCTGAGGTTGAGAATCTGCGTGTTCCAGTCGACCAGTACTTCGCCCCGGAGTGTGCCCACCGGCGCGGCGAGGGCACCGTCCAGCGTGATGCCGCTCTGGGCGAAAGGGCTTGGCTGGTTCGGAACGAGCTCGATGCCCCGCGTGTCAAAATTCGTCTGCGCCAGAGCAGGCGTGGTGGCGAGCAGGGCAACGGCGAGCGCGGCGCATTTGCCGACGTGGGTCAAGCATTCCCTTCCGTAAGCGCCCTGGCTTACAGCGGAATTGACGGACCTCCAAGAAGGCCTTTTCACCCCCCGTCAACTGAGCGTTGACCAACGATTGAAAGGGGTTAGGGTAAGGGTGTTGAGCCGGGGGCGCCCTGGTTTCGACGGGGGCAATGACGCCCTCCGACGCGTGCCGAGTGGGCCTGTCACTCGTAAATCACTAGGGCAACAACACAAAAGCCAACGACAACGTTGAGCTCGCGCTGGCTGCTTAAACAGTCCTAGTGCGCGGTCCCCCCGGTCTCGGCCCGTGGGCCGGGGATGGACCGTCAGAATGCGGGCTGGCTGAACCTCGGCGCCTGGGCGAGGTTCAGCGAGACTTTCCAGGCTGGGGCCGCGCGAGGTTGTCCGTGTTCGGACGCGGCCCGACGCAGGCAACACGGACTACGCACGTAGGGTCGGTGGGTTGAAGGCTTCCGGACGCGGGTTCGATTCCCGCCGCCTCCACAATGAAGTTGGTTGGTTAGCGCGGTTTTCGGGCGGCATTCGCTACCTGTTCGCTACGCGCTCGACGGAACGTAGCGGACTTAGAAGGGACGCGCTTGGCCCGCACTGGACGTTCGCGCAGGCTCTTAGTTGTGAAGGCTCAATAGGTTGTACCCAGTTGGATGGACTGTCCATCCGGTTGGGACCTGTGGATTGCTGGCGTTGTCAAGACGACCCGCAGCCACAGGAACCCAACGGATGAACCTTCACAGTA
>Ga0302325_10003152_pt1 | contig 39246 bp, 32 predicted proteins | sample Palsa_T0_2_FD_201948 | JGI IMG/M metagenome (GOLD analysis project Ga0302325, IMG submission 201948) | Peat permafrost microbial communities from Stordalen Mire near Abisko, Sweden - Palsa_T0_2 | ecosystem: Environmental > Terrestrial > Soil > Palsa > Peat permafrost | place: Sweden: Abisko...
TCCGTTGATGAAGTGGCCGCCGGCGAACACGCCGGTCACCGCCGCGTCGATCTCCGCTTTCAAGGCTCCGTACTGCACGGTGAGGTCGAGAATCGGGATCACGGCGCGAGCGCCTCGACGGTGCCCCGTTCGCTTCGCTCGTAGCGCAGGCCGCACTCGTCGCAGGTCGCGCTCGCCCCGGAGAACGCGAGGCGCACGCCGCACGAGCACGCATAGCCGCGAACGCGCGCGGGATTCCCGTAGACGATCGCGTACGGCGGGACGTCGCGCGTCACGACCGCACCCGCACCGACGAAGCCGAACTCGCCGATCGTCGTTCCGCACACGATCGTCGCGTTGGCGCCGATCGTGGCGCCGCGCTTGACGATCGTCGGGGCGTAGTCCTGCGGGCGGTTGCGCGGGACGGCGGACCGTGGCGTGACCACGTTGGTGAACACCATGCTCGGCCCACAGAATACGTCGTCCTCGAGCACGACGCCCTCGTACAGCGACACGTTGTTTTGGATCTTGACGTTGTTGCCCACGCGTACGCGGGCGGCGACGAAGACGTTCTGCCCGAGGCTGCAGCGCTCGCCGATGACCGCGTGCGCCATGATGTGGCAGAAATGCCAGATGCGCGTACCCGTTCCGATGGAACTCGGCTCGTCGACGACGGCCGTCTCGTGTGCGTCGTAGACGCGGCGCTCCATGGCCGCGCTCATCGCGCCGCCGCGAGGTCGGGGGCGCCGGCGCGTGCCGAGCGCTCCACCATCTCGAGCACGCGCACGACCTCGACCCCGAGGCGGGCGTCCGTCGGTGTCGCCGTGCCGTCGCGGGCGGCGCGGACGAACGCTTCGATCTCGAGCTCCAGCGGCGCGCCGGCGTCGAAGGCGATGGACTCCTCGTCGCCCGCCCACGTTTCCAGGCTGGCCGATACGCCGCACGGCCGCCGCACGAGCCGCGCGCCGGCACGGCTGTCTTCGAACGTCAGCACGCCGGAGGTGCCGAACACGTCGAGGCGCGACTCGCGCCTGGGGTCGAGCCAGGAAACCGAGATGTGCGCGGAGCGTTCGTCCGCAAACGTGAGGTCGGCGTACGCAAAATCCGCGACCGGAACGCCGCGCACGGCATGCGCGACACCCGCGACGCGCGTGGGGCTCGAGCGCATGAGGGCGAGGATCAACGCGACGTCGTGCGGTGCGAAGCTCCACCAGACGTTCTCGTGGGCACGCACGCGCCCGAGGTTCAGGCGCCGCGCCCGGACGTGCACGATACGTCCGATCGCGCCGGTCGCGACCGCATCGAGCAGCATGCGAACGGCAGGGTGATAGAGCAGGACGTGTCCGACCACCGCGCGCACGCCGGCGTGCTCGGCGGCGTCCGCGACGCGCTGCGCGTCGGCCACGTCCATCGCCAGAGGCTTCTCGACCAGGACGTGCTTGCCGGCGCCGATCGCCCGCAGCGCCAGCTCCGCGTGCGAGGAGGCCGGCGCGGCGATCGCAACCGCGTCGACGGCGCGCAGCAGCGCGTCGAAATCGCGCGTGAGGAACACAGCCGTCCGGCCGTCGCCGGCGCGAGCGAGCCGCCCGGCGTCCGGGTCGCAGACCGCGGCGAGCACGCCCAGTTCGGCGCACGCGCGGATCACGTTTCCGCCCCATGGGCCCGCCCCAGCAACGCCGACCCGCACCGGTGCGAGCGAGCTCACAGCCGCACCACCCGCTCGCGATCCGCGACGCCGCGCGTCGCGTTCCGCGTGTCGACGACGCGCCGGGCATGGGCGACCACGAAGTCCCAGTCGACCGTCGAATGGTCCGTCAAGATGACGACGCAGTCGGCTGCCTCGAGCGCCTCGGCAGTCAGTGCGACGGAGCTGTGCGCCTGACCGTTTGTCGAGAACGCCGGAACGAACGGATCGTGATAGGACAGCGCGGCGCCGTCACGGCGCAACAGCTCGATGACCTTGAGCGCAGGCGACTCGCGCCAGTCCTCGATATCGCGCTTGTACGCGACTCCGATGACGAGGATTCCCGCGCCGTTGAGCGCGCGGCCGGCCGCGTTCAGCGCGCGTCCTACCTTCTCGCGCACGAAGTACGGCATCTGCAGGTTCACTTCGCCGGCGAGCTCGATGAAGCGCGTCGCGAAATCGACCTCGCGCGCTTTCCACGTGAGGTAGAACGGGTCGATCGGAATGCAATGCCCCCCGACTCCTGGGCCCGGATCGAAGCGCATGATACCGAACGGCTTGGTCGCCGCCGCGTCGATCACTTCCCAGATGTCGATGTCGAGGCGATCGCACAGCAGCGCCATCTCGTTGACCAGCGCGATGTTGACGGCGCGAAACGTGTTTTCGAAGACCTTTGTCATCTCGGCGACGCGCGGCGACGACACCGGCAGCACGTCGAGGATCGTCGCTCCGTAGAACGTGCTCGCGACGTCGCAGCAACCCGGCGTCACGCCGCCGACCACCTTGTTCGTGTTGCGCGTCGTGTAGCGCTTGTTGCCGGGGTCGACGCGCTCGGGTGAGAACGCAAGGAAGAAGTCTGCTCCGACTTTGAGGCCGGTGGCCGCGAAGAGCGGCAGCAGGACCTCTTCGGTCGTGCCAGGGTAGGTCGTGCTCTCGAGGCAGACGAGCTGCCCGCGGCGCAGGATGCGCGCGATGGCCTCTGCCGTCGCGCGCACGTACGAGATGTCGGGGTCGCGGTTCGGCGTGAGCGGCGTCGGAACGCAGATGACGATGACGTCGCAGCGCTGCAGATCGGCGAGGTCGGCCGACGCGCGCAGGCGCCCGGCGCGCACCATCTCGCACAGCTCGGCGTCGGCGACGTCGCGGATGTAGTTCTCGCCGGCGTTGATCTTCGCGACGCGTTCGGCGTTGCGGTCGTAGCCGACGACGGTGAAGCCGACCTTCGCCTTTTCGACCGCGAGCGGCAGGCCCACGTACCCGACGCCGACGACGCCCACGAGCGCCGTTCGCGACGCGATCTTCTCCTTCAGCGCGGCGACCGCGTCGTCGAGCGCGAGATCGCGTTCCAGGCTCTGCACGTAGGGACTCCGATGTAGCGAGCTTGCCGCGCGCCGGAACGATCCGGTTGGTGACGCCACCTGCGACAGATTCCACTGTAGGCAACGCCCCTGCGGGGCGCCAGGGACGATAGCCCCAATTGGCCAGGCAACTGGGCCGCCGGCCACCGCCGCCGGTTATTGGGCGAGGATGACCGCCGAGCGCGGCGCGAGCGACGTCGGCGCGCCCGGCTCCCACGTATGGCGCGACCCCCCGAAGAGGCTGCGCGTCGACAGCCGCAGCGTGTGGCCGTACTGGCCTTGCAGGCCCGGCATCGGTATCGTCGCGCCGCCCGATGGGTTCACGACGGCCGCACACCGCCCGATCGGGCGCGCGTCGTCGAAGCAGCGCGCGAACTCGCGCGCATACGCCGAGGAGCCCGCGCGCAGCGCGGCGAGCGAGTCGGCGGACGCGGATTGGAGCGGCTCGGTCGGCACGACGTAGCCATCGTCCCAGGTCGTGTTGCAGTGACCGCGCGGCGTCGTATCCGGCGCGCACATCTCCTCGAACGCGACCGAGCGAATCGCGTCGTACGTCATCCAAAACGACGCCACGTAGTAGAGCCGGTGTGCGGGGCCGGGATCGCCCTTGCCCCAGCAGATGTCGGTGTCGCCCCGGCCGGTCACGTTGGCGATCGCCAGCTCCTGATGCTGCCATGCTTCGGCTGCCGGCTCGACGCCCGTTTGATACCCGGAGCCGTAGTCCGTCGCGAAGCAGTTCTCGTTGAAGTAGGCGTGCACGCGGCCGCCGACCGCCGCGAACAGGGCCGCGTACGCGTCCGGCCAGTCGTAGTTGACGCCGTTGAGCAGCGGAGCCGCGACCTGCGCTACGCCCTCGACGAGCGTCGCCTTGCTGGCGATGACGGCATTGTCGGACGCGATCTCGACCGGAGCCGGCCACGACCCGATCCACGCGCGCAGGGCGTTCTTGTTGCCCATGTCGTCAAGCTCGACGTACCCGCCGCGCGCCGGTCCCCACGCGCCGTCCGAGGCGGCGATCAACCGCTTCAACTCTGCGACGTAGGCGTTGCGGAACTCGGCGCTCGCATAGTTGGGCCGCTGCTCGCGGCGCCGTGCGTCGTAGACGACGGCCCCGGCCGCGTCGTGAAGGAGCGCACCGCCGGGGAGGCGGTTCTTGAACGATTCCGCGTCGTCGCACGACCCCGCGTCCGCAGACGCACACCGGAAGATGACGAACGGGTCGGTGTAGAGCACCGCGTGCTTTCCGCCCGCTGCGACGTACGCAGCAGCAGCGGCGTTGCCGAAGATCGACTGCTCGGTCCATTCGAAGTTGCTCGCCATGAACGCCGCATCGAGATCGGTGTTCTCTCCGACGCCCTGATAGAACGCCATCGCTTGGACGTGGTGCGGCGCCGCCACGGCGGCCGCGGACAACGCGAGGAACGCCATCGCTGCCGCGGCGACGCGGCGAATGCGTGCGGCGACGACGATCACGTCCAGCGTGCCACCAGACGGACGAAGACCGTGCGATACAGGGCGAGATCGCTGCGGTCGATCACGAGCACGCGCGCGGGGTGCAAACCCGTCTCGCGGCAGAACGACGCGACTGCGACGACCTGTCCGACGATGTAGGCGACGGTCGTGCCGAGCGCCGCGCCCAGCATGCCGATGCGGGGCACGAGCGCGAAGCTGAGCCCCGCGCACACGACGGCAGACGCGGCGGCGCTCCAGAGCGGTATGCGCACGCGCCCGAGGTTGAGCATGAAATAGTTGCAGATCACGCCGCCGACCGACAGCGCCACGACGCCGACGAGGAGCACGCGCAGCGTCGGAACGAGCGGCACGAACGCCGCACCCAGCAGGACCCGGACGATCCACGGCGCCAGCAGACCGATCGCGATGCACGCCAGGGTCGCGACGAAGACGCTGCTGCGGCTGCAGCGTGCGGTGAACGCGCCGGCTTCGTCCCGCTCGAGCGTCCCGATCCGCGGCGCGGTCACCATACTCGCCGTGTGCGTCAACGCGAGCGCGCTCTCCGCGCCCGCCACGGCGATCGCATAGAGGCCGAGCGTGGACAGCGGGGCGAGGGCGGCAACGATGTAGACGTCGACGCGGTAGTTGAGCAGCGTCATGACGTTCAGCAGCCCGGTCTTCCCGGTGAATCGGAAGAAGCCGGCCGGGCGCTCCTGGCCCGCGCCGAGCCGGCGCAGGTCGAGCGCGACCAGGACCGCTCCGACGACGCTGACGACGACCGTCCCCGCCACCCAACCGCCGACGGCGATGGACGCCGCCTTGCCGACGAAGAACAGCCCCGCGCACACGAACGCGAGCGTGACGACACCGGTCGCGACGGCAACCATGCTCCACGAACGCACGCGGCCGCGTCCGATCCAATATCCGGAGACGAGCGACATCAGCGCGTATGCGGGCAGATACACGAGGGCGGGCCAGACGGCCCAGAGCTGGTGATTCCAGGTCGCGACGGCGACCACGAAGATCGCACCGGCAGCCGTGACGAGCGCAGCGGCACCGAGTGCGGGGGCGACGATGGCGGTCCCCGCCTTGCGGTTCAGCAAGAAATACGACACCGCGGACGACAGCCCGAGCGCGAACGTCGTCGCGAGGCTGGCGTCGATCGACGGCAGCGCGTAGGCGCCGCGCCCGATCGGGCCGAGCAGGCGCGCGATCACAACGTTCGTCGCCGCGGCCGACGCGATGACGATCACGCGGGCACACGCCATGAACACGGCGTCGCTGAGCAGCTTCACGTCCGGTGCGCGATCGGAAGCAACTCGATCACGTCGGAACCCGCGAAGCGCTGCTCCAGTGCGACGACGAAGTGCCGGCGCACGTAGCCGTCGAGCAGCGCACAGCCGTAGAACGCCGCTGCGCGGTCGCACGCGTCGTTGCGCACCAGCCACACGCGGTCGTGCCCCGCGGCCGCGCGGCCGAGGGAATCGGCGACCTCGCGCTCGTCGTGCAGCGCGAACGTCGTTTCGTCGAACCGATCGAATGCGAGCGGCCGCGGGATCGGCACGATGGGGTTTCGGCCTCCAGTATACATGCGCAGCGGCAGCTCGGCCTCGGCGTCGAAAACCGCCACCGGGTCCTGCGCGCTTCCGCGCGCGCCGATGAACGCCGCGACGCGGCTCCAATCGCCGGGTTTCGCCATCGGCGCGTAGTCGTGCCAGAGCGAGGCGAGCGAGAAGGCGGCGTAGACGCACGCGAATGACGCGAGAACGAGCGCGCGTCGTCGCGCCGGGGCACACGCCACGAACGCGAAGGCGGCCAGCAGCGTCGGCACCAGCAGGACGGCCGTGTGGCGCGGCATCAGGAGGCGTTGATCCGCGACGCCGATGACGAGGGCAAAGAACGCGCATACGAACGCGGTGAGGCTCACGAGGGCGATCGCCTCCGTACTTACCCGGCGGATGCCGCGCACCGCGAGCGCCAGCGGTACCGCAAGCACGACAGCGTAGAGCGCGTTGCGAATCGGGTCGTGCGCCCACGAGGCGATCCAATCGTGCGGGAACAGGAACCCGAGCGGCGCGATTGCGATGGCGTACGCGGGCAGGGGCATCGCCTCGCTGAAGGCGCTGTACGCCCGCATCTGGAGCGGGATGATGGCCGCCAGCGGCGAGATCGCAACGCACACGGCCAGGCCGCCGGCGATGTACCACAGGAGCGCCCGCCAGCGCCGCATCAACGCCAGCGTGCATCCGCCCGCCGCGACGAGCCCCGCGATGTAGTACTGCGTGTAGATGCCTGCCGCGGCCAGCACCACGAACGCCACGCGTGCGGACGTGCTCGGCCGCTCGTCGAGAAAGCCTCGAAAGAACAGGGCGATCAGCAGCGCGGAGAGGAGAATGATCGCCCCGTACGAGCGCGCTTCGACGGCCGCCCACACGGTGAACGGATTGAGCGCGATCGCCGCCATGACCAGGTCTGCGTTCACGCCGCGCAGGTACCGCTGCGCGAACCAGCGCGCGACGAACAGTGCGCCGAGGACCATCAGGATCGAAAGGATGCGCGCCTCGAACGGAGCGTGCTCCGGCAGCCGCCAGAACCAGAGCAGGACGAAATAGAGCGGTGCCTGGGCCTCGAAGTACAGCCCCTGCTGCAGCGCGTTCGCGAGACTGCCGCCCGTCGTGTGCAGGCTGTATGCCTCGTCCTGCCACACGTTGAGCTGCCACGCGAGCGTCCCGCACGCAAACGCAAACACCGTCGCGATCGCGACCGCCGGCAGGGCGAACGCGAAGTCGGACGAGAGGGCAGCCGTGAACGGGCGAGCCGCGCGCAGGCGGCCTATGCTCAACACCGCTCTCCACCGTACAAGCTGCGGCGTCATTCGGAAGCCGCCGGACCGGGGCGACGGATTGGGCCTTTGGTCCCGCTACGCCCGATCAGGCGACCGCAGCCCGCCGCCTGGGACGCTGCGCTTGCGCGCGGCGGGCGAGGCTCACGGCACGCCACGCCTCCGTCACCATGCGGGAACGCAGCAGCACGATCGCCGTGAAGCACAGCCACAGATACTTCTGGTTGAGCAGGGTTCCGGAGCACGCGGCAACCAGCAGCCCGACGAACGCCGCCTCGAGCGCGAGCCGCGTATCGTAGAGCGGGTGACCCTGGGGCACGACGCGCAGCGTGCGCACCTGCACCCAGAGGGCGGCAACGAGCAAGACGAGCCCGACGAAACCGAGCTCGACCGCGATCTCCAGAAACGTGTTATGAGCCGCCCAATGCCAGCCCAGGACGTAGCGCGCGAACACGTTGAGGTACTCCGTGTCGAACGCGTCGGGGAAATTGCCGACGCCTGCGCCGACCACCCAATGGTCGCGCAGCGCGAGGAGTCCGACCCGCCAGACGTCCGTGCGCCCCGCCGCGTCCGTCGATTGCGTCTGCGCGAACCGCTGGACGAGGCCGGGATTCGAAAGGAGCGCGCCCGCAACGGTGCACGCGGCGACGCCCGCGAGCCAGAGCCGGTAGCGCGCGCGGACGACGAGCCAGAGCACCATCGCGAGCGCCGCCAGCATGCCGCCGCGCGACCCGGACGTCGCAAACCCGAGCACGAGCACACCGATCGCCGGCAGCATCGCCACGCGCAGCAGCCGCGAGCGCGCGGTGAACAGCCAGCAGAGGGCGATCGCGAGCGGGAGGATGAGCGCGGCGGCGAAGTTGTTCGGGTCGATGTAGTTGTCGCCATGACGGATGATGACGCGCGACGCCGACGCGACTACGTCCTGACCGCTCCGGAAGAGCCAGGCACCGTACGCGGCCGCCAGCACCGACGCGACGAGCGTGCTGCCGAGGACCGAATCGAACTCGAACGCGGTCACGGGCATCACTGCGACGATGGCATAGAGCGCCAGCAGCGCGACGTACTGCGCGAGCGCAACGGCGCTGTCGGACGACTCCATCGCCCAGGCCGCCGACAGAAACATCCAAAGCAGCAGCAGGAGCCACGCCCCGAGCGCCTTCGGCGGCGGCACCATCGTGCGCGAACGTACCAAGCGCAGGACGAGGGCGGCTGCACAGACGAGGCCGACGGCCTTCGTCATGGAGCCGAACCTGCCGAGCGTCGTCAGCGTATCGAACGGCATGACGAACACGTAGGCGCAGAACGGGAAGATGAGCGGCCAGCGCAGGGCCGCGTACGCGCCGAGCGGGGCGAGCGCGATGGCGACGCTGGCTTCCGGCGCAAGGATCCACCCGCTTGCGAGCATGCGGGCGCTCACGAGCGCCGTGCAGAGCGCCCACGCGGCGACTGCGGCCAGCACCAGACCACGCCGCTGCCCGATCCTCGTCACCCTTGTGAGCCTGCGGCATGGGCCATACCGCGGAAAAGGGCCCTTCGCCCCATGCGGCCGGGACGCTGCGGCCCGAGGAGGCGGCACGCCACAGGCAAACGCTGTGCGGGCAAGGAGCGCCATTGATCGTCACGCGCACGCCCTTCCGGCTGACCCTCGGCGGCGGCGGAACCGACCTTCCCAGTTTTTACGAGAAGCACGGCGGCTACATTCTCGCACTGGGCATCGACAAGTACATGTACGTCGCGCTGAACATTCCGTACGCGGATCGTAAGGTGCGGCTTCACTACTTGGAAAGCGAGAACGTCGACCACGTCGGCCAGCTTCGTCACGAGCTGGCGCGTGAGGCGCTGCGCGCCCACGGCATCGAGGACGCGATCGACATCGCGTCGCTCGCGGACCTGCCCGCCGGGACGGGCCTCGGATCGTCGAGCTGCTACCTCGTCGGCTTGCTGAACGCGCTGCGGGCGTACCTGCTTCGGCCGGCAAGCGCGGCAGCGGTGGCCGAAGAGGCCGTGCATATCGAGCTCGACATCCTGCGAAAGCCGATCGGCAAGCAGGACCAATACATGGCCGCGTTCGGCGGCCTGACCGAGCTGCAGATCGCGCGCGACGGCGCGGTGAGCGTTGCGCGGATTCCACTGCCCAGCTATGCGGTCGCCGAGTTCGTCGCGAATACCCACCTCTACTACACGAACGTGCAACGCAGTGCGACCGATGTGCTCGGCGAGCAGAGCGCGTCGCTGCGGCGAGGCCACGGCGACGTCGAGAGCGCCATGCTGCGCATCCAGGAGATCGGATACGAGATCGGCGCTGCGATGCGCGCGGCCGATTTCGACCGCTTCGGCCTGCTGATGCACGATCATTGGGTCGCCAAGAAGCAGCTCTCCGGGAAAGTCACGGTGCCCGCGGTCGAGGCGCTGTACGATCGCGTGCGCTCCGAGTATGGCGTGCTCGGCGGGAAGGTCGCGGGCGCCGGCGGCGGCGGGTTCCTCATGCTCTATTGCCCGAAGGGCGGGGCGCGCCTCACGAAGTTCATGCACGACCTCGGCATGCGCCGGCTGACGTACGATGCGGAGTTCGAAGGAAGCCGCGTCATCACGAACATGCTCTCGTCGCGATCGGTCCATCTCCATCTGGACGCAGGGTACAGTCAACCGTTGATCGGCGGACCCTTCGGCGATGGGTCGAGCGACGGCGCGGCGCACTCGAGCCTCGTGCGTTCGTAGTCCTCCGGAGTATCGATCCACCAGAGCCGTTCGCTCATCCGGTAACCGAAGACGCGGCGCTCCCCGCGAACGAGCGCCGGCAAGAGGTCGCGGCCGATGTCGCTCGGACGCTCGCGGGGGACGCTCGCAAGCGCTGCCGGCTCGGCGACGATGATGCCGGCGTTCACCCAGGTGCTGGACGTCTCGCCCGGGCGCGGCTTCTCGATGAACGTCGTGATGGTGCCGTCCTGAGCGAGCACCGCGACGCCGCTCGAACTCGGGTCCTCGCGCTCGTGGAGAGCGACCGTCGCCACGGCGCCGCTCGCGCGATGGGCCTGGACGAGGAGCGTGAGATCGCAGGTCGAGAGGTTGTCGCCGAACAGGATCAGGAACGTCTCTGAAAAGAAGTCGATCAGGGGCACCAGCGCTCCGGCGGTGCCCCGCAGCTCCGCTTCGTGGGAGAACCGGATGCGCGCGCCGAGCGCCGCGACGCGCGCGTCGTCGAAGTGCGCGACGATCGCGTCCGCGCGGTGGTGCGTGTTGATCGCGATCTCGCGGACCCCGTGGCGCACGAGCAGGCGCACGTTGTGCTCGAGAATCGGGCGCCCCGCAACCTCGAGCATCGGCTTCGGGGTGCGGTCGGTCAGCGTGCCGAGGCGCCGGCCTTCTCCGGCCGCGAGGATGAGCGCGCGCATCCATTGGGCTTCGCGCAGCACCGCCGCTTTACGTTGGTCCGTTTGCCTCAACCTCGGGGTGCACCGGGCCCTTCGGGCGCTCCGGCGCGACCGCTACCATTGCGGGGAGCCATGGTCGCGACTACTTCGACGTTCACGCAGCGCTATCTGAGCGATGCGGCCCAAATCATCGACCGGCTCGACGTCGACCGGATCGAGGCCGTCGTCGAGTTGCTCGCGCGCACGCGCGGGCGCGGCGGGCGCTTGTTCATCCTCGGCGTCGGCGGAAGCGCGGCGAACGCAGCGCACGCCGTCAACGACTTCCGCAAGATCGCCGGCATCGAGAGCTACGCCCCCACGGACAACGTCGCGGAGCTGACGGCTCGCACGAACGACGACGGGTGGGCGTCGGTGTTCGAGGGATGGTTGCGGGTCAGCCGCCTGTGCACGGCGGATACGGTGTTCGTGCTCTCGGTCGGCGGCGGGGATGCAGAGCGCAACGTGAGTCCCAATCTCGTGGCCGCGCTCGACTACGCCAAGAGTGCCGGCGCGACCATCGTCGGCATCGTCGGCCGCGACGGCGGATACACGGCGCGTATGGCCGACGCCTGCGTCATCGTGCCGACCGTCGATCCACTCACCGTTACCCCGCACACGGAAGCGTTTCAAGCCGTCGTGTGGCATTTGATGGTCACGCATCCGCTCCTCAAGGCCGCGCAGACGAAATGGGAGTCGGTTCGCTAACGACGCGTCGCGCGGTCTTCCTCGATCGCGACGGCGTGCTGAACCGGCCGGTCCTGCGGGGAAATCGGCCGCATCCTCCCGCGTCGCTCGCCGAACTCGAGATTTTGCCGGAGGCGCACGAAGCGACCCACCGGCTAGCCGACGCCGGCTTCGCCCTCCTCGTCGTGACGAACCAGCCGGACGTTGCCCGCGGCACGCAGCGCCGCGACGTCGTCGAGGCGATACACGCCGCGCTCGCCGCTGCCCTGCCGCTCGACGGCTTCTTCGTTTGCTACCACGACGACGCGGCGGCTTGCGATTGCCGCAAGCCGCGGCCCGGCCTGTTCTTCGAGGCCGCGCGAGCGCACGGCGTCGACCTGTCGACCAGCTTCTCGATCGGCGACCGCTGGCGTGACGTCGACGCGGCGAACGGCGCCGGCGTACGCTCCGTCTTCGTCGATTACGGCTACGACGAGCGCGCACCGGATGCCGCGCCGGACGCCGTCGTCACCGGAATCTCCGCCGCCGCACGCTGGATACTCGGCGCACCACCATCGCTCGAGGCTGGGCAATCGAGCGTCGCTCCAACCACCGGAGGACCTCGTTCATGATTGCCGTTGCTCCGCTCGCACCCGCGCGCTCGGTCGCCGAACTCCGCGTCAAGCTGTTCGCCGACGGCGCCGACAAGGCCGCCATCCTCTCCATGTGCCGCGATCCGCGCATCGCGGGATTCACGACGAACCCCACGCTCATGCGAAAGGCCGGCGTCGCCGACTTCGAGACGTTCGCGCGCGACGTCCTCGCGGCGGTCCGCGATCGCTCGATCTCTTTCGAAGTGTTCGCCGACGATGCACCCGAGATGATCCGCCAGGCACGGCGCATCGCGAGCTGGGGCGAGAACGTCTACGTGAAGATTCCGGTGACCAACACGCGGCGCGAATCGACGGGTCCGCTGATCCGCGAGCTCTCGGCCGACGGCATCAAACTGAACGTGACCGCCCTGACGACGCTCGAGCAGGTCGAGCGCGTCTGCGACGCGCTCGCTCCGTCGACGCCGTGCTACGTGTCGGTCTTCGCCGGACGCATCGCCGACACGGGCCGCGACCCGGTGCCGCTGATGCGCGAAGCGGTGCAGATCGTCCGCGGACGGCCGGGAACCGAACTGATCTGGGCAAGCCCACGCGAGCTGCTCAACGTCTTCCAGGCCGATGAGATCGGCTGCGACATCATCACCGCAACGCACGACATCCTGGCGAAGCTCGCCCTGGTCGGGAAAGACCTCGACGACTACTCGCTCGATACGGTGCGCATGTTCTTCGAGGACGCCCGGGCGGCCGGCTACGCGCTCTGAGCGTGGAGGACCGTCGTCCGCACGAACTCTGCGGTCTTCCGTAGCCCCTCCTCGAGGCCGACGACCGGCGTCCAGCCGAGCTCGCGCCGCGCGAGCGACGCATCGAACTCGTTATCGCGCGTGTCGCCGGGACGGCGCGGCCCGAAGCGCACGGGCGGCCTGCGCCCTGTCGTCGTGCACAGCGCGTCGTAGATTTGCATCACGCTGGTACGGACGCCCGTGCCGATGACGTAGAAGCCTCCCGACCCGGCCTCCAGCGCGCAGACGTTGGCCCGTGCGACGTCCTCGACGAACACGTAGTCGCGCGTCTGCTGCCCGTCCCAATCGATGCGCACGCTCTCGCCGCGCGCGAACTTGCCAAGGAAGATCGAGATGACGCCCGCTTCGCCGCTGGGATCCTGGCGCGGCCCGTACACGTTGGCGTAGCGCAGGGCGGTGAAGTCGAGCCCATGCTCTTCCCGGAAGAACCGCAGGTAGCCCTCGGATGCGAGCTTGGTGACCGCGTACGGCGAGAGCGGGTGTTGCGGGGTGTCCTCGTCGATCGGAAGCCGCTCGGGGCTCCCATACGTCGCGCCGCTCGAGGCGAACACGACCTTCGCCACGCGATTGCGCACCGAGTTGCGCAGCACGTTCAGCAACCCGAGCACGTTGACCGATGCATCGTGCTCCGGCTCGCGCGCGCTGATCGCAACGCTGTGCTGCGCGGCGTGGTGGCACACGACTTCGGGACGGAAGTCGCCGAACACGCGCGCAAGGCCCTCGTCGCGAATGTCCATGTGGACGAACCGGCAGGCCTGCGGCACGAACTCGCGCCGGCCGCCACCCTGGCTCCACAAATTGTCGACCACGAGAACGTCGTGGCCCTGCGCCACGAACGCCTCCGCGATGTGGCTACCGATGAATCCGGCTCCGCCGGTGACCATGATCCGCATTCAGATTTCCTTAGGCGCCGTACCGCGACGCCCGGCTGCTTGCGAGGCGCTGGTACAGTGCGACGTGTTGATCGGCGACCTTCTCGATGTCATAGTCGCGCTCGACGCGCTCGCGTCCGCGCGCACCGCAGGCTGCGCGCCAGGCGGCGTCGTCGCGGGCGCGCCGCATCCCATCGGCGAGTTTGCCGGCATCCCAATCGACGACGAGACCGGTCGCCTCGTGCTCGACCATCTCGAGCGTGCCCGGGTGCGGCGTGCCGATGACCGGCAAGCCGACCGCCATGCCTTCGACGATCGAAATCGGCGCGATCTCGTGCCGGGCGACGGTCAGGAAGACGTCGACGCCGCGCAGCAGGTCCCGCACGTCCGAGCGAAACCCGCGGAAGCGGACGCGATCGGCCACGCCGAGTGCGGCGGCCCGAGCCGCCAGTTCGCCGCGCAGCGGCCCGTCCCCGAAATACTCGAGCCGCACTGGCTGCGCACGGTCGTCGCGCATCCGCGCGAGCGCTTCCAGCGCGAGCGCGGGGTTCTTTCGCGCCTGCAGGCTCGCGACGACGGCGAAGACGACCGTGTCCGCAGAGACCGCCAGCGTGCGGCGCGCGGCGGCGCGTTCGTCCCGCGTCGGCAGCGGCGGGATCGGCAGCCCGTTGCGGATGATCTCGAAGCGCCGCACCGGCTCGCGCGCGCGGATCAGATCGGCGTTCGCACGGGTGAAGGTTACCACCGCATCGGTTCGGCGCCAGAGGAGCTGGACCAGCAGACCTTCTCCGGGCAAGAGCGGATTCGGGCTGTGCTCGGTGTGCACGAGCACCGGCGTTCGGGCCAAGACGGCGGCACCACCGCCGATATACTTCCCCGCCCACTGATGCGTGTGCACGATCGTCGGTGCGCTGCGCGCGATCGTGCCGCGCAGCCACAGAAAGTGCAACGGGTCGAAGCCGCGCCGTTTGGCTCGGTGGTGAACCGGGACGCCCAGTTCGCGCAGCTCGGCCGCACTGAGGTTGGGGTCATAGACGGTCGCGATCTCGCTCGGAACGCCGCGGGCCTGAAGGCGCGGCACGAGCTCGGCCACCCAGCGCTCCGCGCCGCCCCCCTGCAGCGAGCCGACCACGTGCAGCACGCGGGGGGACGAGCACGCGCGGGCCGCCGTCGCGGCCGGCGGGTCGGGATCGAGGATCGCCGTCACGCAGCCCGGTGGAACAGGAACTCGATCGCGGTCTTCGTGACGACGTAGAAGTCGAGGAAGATGGACCACTGCTCGAGGTAAAAGAGATCGTAGCTCAGCTTCTGCCCGGCCTGCGACGGTAGCAGCACGCGGTCGAGGTTGACCTGCGACCAGCCCGTGATCCCCGGGCGCACGAGATGGCGTTCGTCGTAGCGCGGCAAGCGCTCCCGCAGCATTCGCACGAAGACGGGCCGTTCGGGGCGCGGCCCGACGATCGACATGTCGCCGCGCAGCACGTTGATGAACTGCGGGAGTTCGTCGAAGCTCATCCTGCGCAGCAAGCGCCCCACGCGCGTCGTGCGCCGATCCATCTTCGAGGCCCACACCGGCCCGGTCGCGCTCTCCGCGTCGACCGTCATCGAGCGGAACTTGAGGATGGCGAACGTCCGGCCGCCGCGGCCGACCCGCTCCTGCCGGTAGAGAATCGGGCCGTGAGACTCGAGCTTGACCGCCGCCGCGCACAGGGCCATGAGCGGCGCAGCCAGCACGAGGACGCACGACGCAACGCAGATGTCGAAGATGCGCTTGAGCAAGCGTGCCGCGGCAGTGCAAGCGCGCAGCGGTATCGGGACGATCAGCGCCTGCTCCCCGACGACCTCGAGGGCGACGCCGTACGCGTGGACCCGGAACCGCGGCGGTGCGAACGCCACCTTCACGTGGTAGCGCGCCGCGAGCTCGAGCAACTGCGGCAGCAGCCGAGGCGGCAGCACCTGAGTGAGCAGGAGCGTATCGCAACCCCACGTCGTCGCCTGCTCGAGCCACGAGACGTCCGCGACGCTGCTCTCTGCATGCAAATGCATCCGCTCGAAGGTGCGGTCGAGGTCGTCGACGGCGATCGTCAGCAACTCGGCCGTATCCGCGATGTTGAGCGAATCGGCGGCGACCCGGATCTGGTCGCTACGCCCCACGATCGCGATCCGGCGAGGGCGCCGGCGCGCTGAAATGGCACGCAACTCGTGGATCGCGGCGCGCATGCCGCCGACCCCGACGACGGAAAGGCCGAGCATCGCGACGATCGTCAGCCGCGACGACGAGAGCTGCGGCAGGATCGTGAAGAACACGAGGACGGGCAGGGCGCCGATCGTGATCGCCGTCGTCGTGTAGTAGAACTCGTCGCGGATCGACAAGGCGAAGGAGCGCGCGTAGAGTCCGAGGCGCGCGAAGAGCAGCATCTGCGCCAGCACCGTCGCGGCCGCCGACACGATCGCCGGCACGAGCTTGAGCTGCGGGAGATGCGTCGCACGAACGAGTGCGATGCTCGCGGCCGCCGCGAGAGCGAAGACGGCGACGTCGCTTGCGAGGAGCGTGAGAACCCAGCCACGCGAGAACGGAACCGGCTTGCGCTGCGGCCGCGCGGGTTCGAGGGACGAGAACGGCGCGGACTCGTGCGCTGCCTCGGCCGAATGCGGCACGAGCTTGACGCCGGGAGTCACGGGCGATGTTACCTGCAAGTCGATAGAGGGAGACGACACGTGATACCCTAGGCGACGAGTGCTGACCCGGTGTTTCGTGGGGGGACACGCAGTGTCGTAACTGTACGGGAACGGCGAAGGGTCCGGCAGGGACGATGGGCCCAGCCGCTTAGGTCCTGCGTTGCGCAAACGTCGCACATGGGCGGGTTCGGGGACTATCGGCCCACGACAGCCCCGAAGCGCGCGGCGTACGATGAGGGCCCCGGGCACAGCTCATGAGGCTCAAGAGTCAACCTTTGAAGGTCCCCTCGCTATCGCAGACCGCGCTCCCCCCAACCGGCGCATCTGCGGACGACTGGAGTATCGACCCACGGCCGCTGCTCGCGTACCGCTACGTCTTCGTTGCGGTCGTGCTGGCGACGCTGGCGATCGTCGGCGCCGTGACCGCGCTCTCGCCGAAGCAGTACACGGCGACTGCGAAGATGCTGGTCGGCGACGCGGGAACATCCGCCCCCGGCCGCGAGTCCGCGACGCTGCTGCCGATCCTGAACGCACTCGTGTCCCTGCGCGGGCAGCAGTCGGCGGAAACCTATGCCGAGCTGCTACAGGAGCGCCCGATCGCACAGCAGGTCGCGGCGGATCTGGGGCTCCGGCAGACGCCAAAGGACTTGCTCGCCTCGGTGAGCGTCAAGCCGGTTTCCAACACCTCGGTGCTGGCGGTATCCGCCACCGCGGCCAGTGCCGCGCGTGCGGCCGGCACCGCGAACGATTTCGCGCGCGTGTTCGTCGACCGCGAGCGGCGCCTGGTGATGGACAACGCCGACCAAGCGCTGCATTTTCTCGCATCCGAGATCCCCAAGGCGGCTCGGTCGCTCCGCGTCGCGCAGAGCAGCCTTGCCGCCTACGAGACGCGCTTCGGCCTGCCCGACATCGCCGCGCAGACGCAGAGCCTACTCGCGCAATCGTCCGCGCTCGACGCGAGGATCGCACAGGAGGAAGTCAACCAGGCGCAGGCGGCAGCGCAGCTCGCGTCCGTCGGCGCGGCGCTCGCGCGCGTACCAGCGAACATCGCCGGCACCAGCACGACCGTGCCGAACCCCCTGTTCGCGCAGCTCACCGCGCAGCGCTCGCAACTGACCATCCAATTGAACGCAGCCCGCGCACAATACACGAACGATCACCCCGCGATCGTCGCGCTGCGCCAGCAGCTCGACAGCGTGTCGGGCCAACTCGCCAAGACGCCGACGACGATCGTCGCCGACCGCAGCTCGATCGCGAGCCCGCTGCGCACGCAGCTCGAACGCGAGGCAGTGGACGCTCGAACGAGCTTGGAGGCCGCGAAGGCCGCTTCCGCGACGTTGCACGCGCAGCGCTCGACCCTCGACGCCGCTCTCGCGCGCCTTCCCGCGCAAACGCAGGACGTCGCGCGTCTGCGGAGCGGCGTCACCCTCGCGCAGAACGTCTACGACGAGCTCCAGCAGAAGCGTACCGAGGCGACGGTGGCCAAGACGACCGCACTGAGCGACGTGACGGTCATCGCGCCCGCGACCGCGCAAGACGCGCTGCGGCATCCAAGCCTCATCGCCAATCTCCTGCTCGGTTGCGCGCTCGGCATCGTTCTCGGCCTCGTGTGCGTCTATGCGCTGACGCTCCTCGACAACACCGTGAAGGACGAGCGCCAGGCGATCGCAGCGTTCGGCCTGCCGGTCCTCGCAACCATCCCGAGCTTTGACGGCGTGCTGCCGGGCGCGCGGCGCCGGGCCCTGCCGCGCAACGCCGGGCCGCTCGAAGCACCGGCTGCGCCCACACCGAGTGCCCGCCTCGCGCACCATCTTTCCTACGAGTCGTTCTTGGAGCTGGTGGCATCGCTGCGCTACGCGTCCGAGGCCCGTCTCCGCTCCATCTGCCTGAGCAGTCCCGAGCCCGGTGCCGGAACGTCGACGGTCGCACTGAACGCGGCGATCGCGTTGGCGGAGTTCGACGGTCCCGTGCTGCTGGTCGACGCCAACATGCGCCGCCCGGCGCTCTATGGGGGAATGCGCACGCGTAAGGTAACCGGATTGTCCGACGTCCTCGCGGGCGTCGCGCCGCTCAGCGCCGCGCTAGGACCCTCGACATACCCCGGGCTCGACCTCGTCGTCAGCGGCTCGCACACGCCGAGCGCGCTCAAGCTGCTCCAATCGGAGTCCTTCGCACGATTTGTGGCCGAAACGAGCAGCGCGTACCGGTGCGTCGTCTTCGACGCCCCTCCGCTGAGCACGGCGCTCGACGCGGCGGTGATCGCCGAGCACGTGGATGGCACCGTCCTCGTCGTCGCGGCCGGCGAGACGCACGTGCCGGCCGTGACGCGCGCGCTGGAGCGCCTGCGCTCGGTCGGCACCGACTCCATCACCGGGATCGTCGTCAACCGCGCAGCGGCCCAGCACAAGAGCGATATGCGCTTCCTCGAGACTCTCGCCGACGGGCATCCGATCGCAGACCATGCCGGCGATCGCGAGCATCCGAGTTCCGCCACCACACTCTCGTCCCCCTCGAGGTACTCCACCGATGCATAAAACGATCCCGCGCGTCGCCCCCACGCCCTCGGCGGTCCGCGCCGAGAACGAGGACGCGTGGCGCCCGCTCGTATCCGTCATCGTGCCGATGTACAACGAAGGGGCGAGCGCGGATGTGAACCTGGAAGTCATCTGCGATCACATGGCGCAGATGGAGAGCCAATACCGCTACGAGCTGATCGTCGTCAACGACGGCAGCGTCGACGAGACGGGCGCCGCAGCCGACCGCTTCGCCCTCGATCGTCCGAACGTGCGGGTGCTGCACCATCCCGCGAACCGCGGACTCGGGCAAAGCCTGCGCACCGGATTCGGAGCGGCCGTCGGAGACTACGTCGTGACGCTGGACGCCGATCTGAGCTACGGCCCCGCGCACGTCGATGCGATGCTCGCGAAGATCCGCAGCACGAACGCAAGCATCGTGATTGCGTCTCCATACATGGACGGTGGACGGGCGAGCAATATTCCGTGGCTGCGGCGCACGCTCAGCCGGAACGCGAACCGGTTCCTCGGGCTGATGGTTCACAACAAGCTCACGACGCTCACCGGCATGGTCCGCGTCTACGACGGCGCATTTCTGCGCTCGATCAACCTGCGCGAGATGGGCGCCGACATCAACCCGAAGATCATTCACCACGCGCGCATCCTGAACGCTCCCATCGTGGAAGTCCCGGCCCACCTTTGCTGGCCCGCGGAGCGTCGCACCCAATCGCGCACGTCGTACGCGAAGCTCGCCCGCGAGACGCTGTCCGTGCTCGTCTCCGGGTTTCTGATGCGGCCGTTCCTCTATTTCCTCGCGCCCGGACTGGCGCTCGGTGCCATGTCGGCCTACGCCAACGCTTGGATGCTGGTGCACGTGTTCGAACAGTACGCCAGGCTCAAGGCGTCTGGCGTCCCATTCGACTTCGACGACGCGGTTGCGGCGGCGTTCACGCACTCGCCGCACGTCTTCATCATCGGCGGCATTACCCTCATACTCGCGCTGCAGCTCATCGGGATGGCCGTCATCTCATTGCAGAACAAGCTCCAGTTCGACGAGCTCTTCTTCATGGCCAACACCCTCTATCGAACGCGGGGCGACAGGCCGGAGAAGGCGTGACGCGAGCCGGGACGCGCGGCGAGGCTTTGCTCGCCGCCCTCTTCGCCGCGGTCCTGCTCGCCGTCGTGATCCAGGGCTTCGCGCAGCCCCGTACATCGTTCTTCGGCGCGGTCGGCCTCGATTTTCGCGCGTTCTACTGCAGCGGCGAGGCGGTCGCCCACGGCCGCAGCCCGTATCTCGTCGAGCCGCTGCGATCGTGCGAGCATCGCGTCCAGTGGAGCAACGACTGGTCGCGCGACCTCGTCATCCCATCGCCGCTCCCGGCGTACGACCTTGCACTTCTCGCAGCGCTGTCGCGCCTGCCGTACGACGCGGCGAAGGCCGTGTGGTTCTGCGGCCTGCTCGCGTGCATCGTCCTGGCGACCGGCTTCCTCGCGCGACTTACGAAGCTGCCAACTCTGTTCGTTCTGCTGTGCGTACTCGGTGGTGGTGGCGTGCTGTGCCTGCTGTACGGCCAGTTGCCGCCGGTTGTCGTCGCGGCGCTCGCCGGCGGTGCCTACTTCGCACAACGCGGGAAGATGACGGCTGCCGCGATCGCACTGGGTGCGTCGATGATCGAGCCGCACGTCGGCCTGGCCGCGTGTCTCGCTGCGTTTTTGCTCCTTCCCGCCTGCCGGCTCGCACTGGCCACGACGCTCGCCGTGCTGGCAGTGGCCGGGGTCGCGACCGTCGGCGTTCCGACGTCGATCGTCTACTTCACGCAGGTCCTGCCGGCGCAGGCAGCGGCAGAACTGGTCGCGACCGATCAATACAGCCTCTCGCACGTGCTGCACGTGCTCGGGTTCCCGGATCGCGCGGCACTCCTCGGCGGCAGCGCCTGCTATCTCGTCATGCTCGTCGTCGGCGTCCTGCTCGCGCGGCGCGTCAGCGCCTCGACCGGGAGCGTTGCGTTCGTGCCGCTGATCCCCGCAGCGCTGGCGATCTTCGGCGGGTCGTACATCCACGAGGAGCAGTTTCTCGCCGCGATTCCAGCGGCGCTCGCGCTCGCGGCGCTCTCGCGCGCCGCGCGCCCGCTTGCATGGGTCGCGCTCGGGCTGCTCGGGTTCTCGTGGCTCTCGTTCGCGGATGGGCGCCACGCGAGCGACCTCTCCATCATCGGGCTCTCGCTCGGCGTGGCCGCGTGGATCGGCGTGCTCGCGGCACCGGAGCGCCGCCGCGTCGTGACGGCGCTGGCTGCAGCATGCGTGTTCGTGGTCGCGGTCTTCGCCGTTCGCGCGTTGCCGGGGCCGCGAACCGTCGCATCCGATGCGGCGTTCCCGAGATCCGTTTCGGTCGCGTCGGCGTCGGCGTCGGCGAACTGGGCGGCGTACCTGCGCGCAGCGCCGACGTTGAGCGTCCCCTCGCCGCGATCGGAACTGGGCAAAGCACCGAGCTGGCTCGCGCTCATTCTGCTGGCCGTCGTCTGTTGGCGCGCACCTCGCGGCGCGGTCGGCGACGGCGTACCGATCGGACGAAAAATCGACGACGGGGCTTCATTTCCCAGGTTCGTTTGACGAAAGAGGCGTAAGAGGGACAACGTCCCGCCAAAACCTCCAGAGCCTCCGCGAGGTATGCGTTCATGGATGACCACCGACCCCTCCGGGTCGCTTTCGTATTCCCAGCACTGGTCGCCGCCGCTCTTGCGGCCGGGGCAAGCCCTCAGGGAGCAGTCGCGGCGCCGCTCCGGCTGGCCGCACCGGCCTTCAAACATCCCGCCCTGCACGGTCACCGAAGTGCGTCCGGGCTCATCCAGCACGTCGTCGTGATCGTGCAAGAGAACCGCAGCGTCGACAACATCTTCAACGGCTTTCCCGGCGCGGACACCCAGAACTACGGGTACGACTCGTACGGGAGGCGGCACACGCTTCGACAGATCTCGTTCGCACTCGAGTGCGATCCCTTGCACACGCACCCCTCGTTCGTGGCCGACTTCAACAACGGCGGCATGAACGGTTGGAACAATGGCACGTACGGGTGCCAGCCGGGCTCCTCGCTGCCCGACGGCGTGTTCGCCATGGTGAATCCTCAGGAGACGCAAGCGTACTGGCAGGTCGCGAGCAACTACGGGCTCGCGGACGGAGTGTTTCAGACGAACGAGGGGCCGAGCCTCCCGGCCCATCAGTATCTGATTGCGGGGCAATCGGGCGGACACGGAACGGACGCTCCATGGGCGCTCTCGGAGAACGGCAACGGCAGTTCGAGCCACTTGGGACCGAGGGATGACGACGGTAGTCCGACCAAACTGTACTGCGGGAGCGCACCAAACCAGACCGTCGAGCAGATCGATCTCGACACGCCGTATCCTGGCTACGAAGGCAACTACGTCGCCCCTTGCAAGGACTACCAGACCATCTTCGACCTCGCGATGGCCAAGGGCCTGACGTGGAAGTACTACGTGCACAAGGTCGGCAGCCTGTGGTCCGGCGTCGACGTCGTGAATCACCTCTGGCAGAACCCCGCCTATCGCGCGGTCGTGCCGGAGACGGTCGTGCTCACCGACATCGCCAACCACCAGCTGGCGAACATCGTGTACGTCACGCCGTCGCCTGCGAACAGCGATCATCCGCACTCGAAGAAAGAGTCCCCATACGACGGGCCCAACTGGGTCGCATCGGTCGTGAACGCGATCGGGAACGACCCATATTATTGGGGCAACACCACGATCTTCATCGTCTGGGACGACTGGGGCGGATGGTTCGACCACGTCCCCACGATGCATCCGTTTTCCGAGGATCCGTACGAGTGGGGCTTCCGCGTGCCGCTGATCGTCGTGTCGCCATTCGTGAACGCGCATATGGTCGACCACACGCCGCGCAACTTCGACTCGATCATCGCCTACATCGAGTCGACGTACGGCTTGGGGAACCTCGGCATGCAGGACACCGACACCGACGACTTGGGCGACATGTTCGACTACTCGCAGTCGCCGCTGCAGTTCGTCCCCATGTCCGTCACCGGACGAGGGACGACGATTCGGCGCTAGGCTCGGCTACCGGTCGCACGCCGGTCGACGCCGGCGCGGGCTCCAGGGCCAGCGCCGCGTCGACCGCTGCGCGCAGTTCGTTCCAATCCAGCTCCCCGACGGCGACGTGAGCGACGGTCCCGTCGGGGTCCAAGACGATCGTGACCGGGATTGGCCCAATCGAGTACGCGTCGAACACGGCGCGACCCGGATCCTCAGCGACGGGAAGATCGAGGCCGCGATTTCGGAGGTAGGAGCGGGCAACGCCCGCGTCTTCGGCCGATAGCGTCACGAGGGTCACCCGGTCGCCGTAGGCTTGCTCGAGCTTGACGAAGGCCTCGAGTTCGTCGCGGCACGGGTCGCACCACGTCGCCCAGAAATTGATGACGACGGGCCGTCCGTAGTGCGCGGACAGCGCGCTCGATTCCGTCGCGACCGCGTAGCTGAAGTCCGGCGGCTGCTTGCCATAATACACGGTGCGCAGGCCGGTGGCCGGCGCTGCGGGCTGCCGGTTGCGCGCTCCGAGCGCGCCCGGGGTCGTTATGGCCAGGAGGGCGAGGGCGCCGAGCGCCGGCAACGTCGAACGCCGCGTCACGAACGGGTGCTTCGGCGCGCGTGCCCGCGACGACCCGCCGCATTCGCTCAATCGAACATCCCGAGCTCCGCGCGCACGAGCCAGCTCGGCCGCGGATAGCCGCGGACCACGGTCGTTCGCAGCGGTTTCATGCAAGCACCTCGTCGAACCGCGCGAGCGCCTGCGCGAGGTTGCGCCGCCCGAACCCGATCCGCACGTGCGCATCGCCATCGTCGAACTGCGTGCTCGGTACCATCATCAGGCCGCGCTCGAGCGCGCGCGCACACAGGTCCTGCGCGCGGTCGTGCTCGACGCGCACGTACGCGATGGGACCGGCGGCCGGGAGGCTCCATCCGAATCGGGCAGCGTGCGCGCGGAAGAATCCGTCCACGAGCGCGCGGTTTCGCTCGAGCAGCGCCCGCGTGGAGGCGAGTATCTTCTCGCGCTGCGCCAGTGCGAGCGTCACGAGGAACTCGCTCGGCGCGGAATTGCAGATGGTCAGATAATCCTTGTAGCGCCAGACGGAAGCAAGCAGGTCCGCATCCCGCGTCGCGATCCAGCCGAGGCGCAGGCCCGGAAGCCCCAAGCTTTTCGAGACGCTGGCGAGGGAGACGGCACGGGGGGACAGGTCGCATGCTGCCGGTAGCCGCGGGACGTCGAACTCGAGCCAGCGATACACCTCGTCGGAAAAGAGGACGGCACCGTGTGCGTCGGCGAGGTGCGCGACATCGCGAAACGTCGCTTCGGGCATCAGGTATCCGGTCGGGTTGTGGGGCCCGTTGACGATCACCGCGCGGAGGCCGGGTGCCGCCAGCCGCTCGAGATCGTCGAGCCTCCAATGCCACGGAGGCCCTGCACTCGCGGGCCGCCACCGCGCGACGGAGCAGCCTTGGATGCGCGCGACGGATTCGAGCGATTGGTATGCGGGAAATTGGACGACCACGCGGTCGCCGGGCCGCAGGACGGCGCGCATGAACGCGTAGATGGCTTCCTGCGCGCCGCCGTGGACCAAGACGTCATCGGCGGCGATCGTCTCGTACAGGCCGGCAATTTCGCTCCGCAGGGCCGGGGCACCGCGAGGCTCCGTGTAGCCCAGCCGCTGGTCGAGCAGATCCTCCGTCGCGCCGGGCCGGAGCGCCAGCAGTTCGCGCGTCGTCATCGACTCGCAGTCCGACGATCCAAGCAGGTACTGCACATCGAACTCGTGCGCAGCAAAGTAGCGTTCGAGCAGGAAGGGCTCCAGGCCGGTCGCGCTCACTCTCGACCCGCGCGATCATGGGCTCGGGATTGCATCCGCGTGCCTTCGCCCTCAACCCGCCGAGCGCTGCAGGCACCTTCGCGCAGGCCGACGGGGGCGCCAACGGCAAGGGGGCGCGCACCGGAGGTGCCAGGGCGACATGACCATGCAGACGATCGGCTTCGCAGCGTCGGACGTCGACCCGTTCTCGTCCGAGTTTCTTCGCGATCCGTATCCGTGCCACAACGCCCTGCGTGAAGCGGGGCCGGTCGTGCGGCTCGAGCGCTACGGCATCTGGGCGATGGCGCGCTACGCGGAGGTGAACCAGACGCTGCTCGACTGGGAAACTTTCTGCTCGAGCGCGGGCGTGGGCATCAGCGACTTTCGCAAGGAGCCACCCTGGCGCCCGCCGAGCCTCATCCTGGAAGCCGATCCGCCGCTGCACACGAACACCCATCGCGTCCTCGCACGCGTGCTTTCGCCCGCCGTCTTGCGGTCGCTGCGGCCGGCCTTCGAGCGCGACGCCGACGCGCTCGTCGATACCGTCCTCACGATGGGCGAGTTCGACGGCATTGCCGATGTCGCGCGAGCGTATCCCCTCAAGGTGTTCGGCGACGCCGTCGGGCTGCCCGCGGACGGGCGCGAGCGGCTCCTCGCCTACGGCAACATGGTCTTCAACGCGTTCGGCCCACGCAACGCGCTGTTCGAGGACGCTGTGGCGGCCGTGCAGCCAGTGCTCGGTTGGATCAACGCCATGTGCTCGCGCGAAGCGCTCGCTCCGGGCGGCATCGGTGCCGCCGTGTACGCGGCCGTCGATCTCGGAGAGATCGCGCCCGAGCAAGCGCCGGTGCTCGTACGCTCGCTCCTGAGCGCGGGCCTGGACACGACGGTCAACGCGATCGGCAACGCACTCTTCTGCTTCGCGAAGTATCCCGCGGCCTGGAACGAAGTCCGGGACGATCCGAGCCGAGCACGCGCGGCATTCGATGAGGCCATGCGCTTCGAATCGCCCGTGCAGACCTTCTTCCGCACGACGACGCGTGCGGTCGATGTCTCGGGCGTCGCCATTCCCGAGGGCGAAAAGGTGCTGATGTTCCTGGCCGCCGCGAACCGCGACCCGCGCCGCTGGGAGTCGCCGGACACGTTCGACGTGCATCGGCGCACCGGCGGGCACGTGGGCTTTGGCGCCGGCATTCATCGCTGCGTCGGTGAGGCGATCGCGCGCCTCGAAGGCACCGCACTGATCGCGGCGCTCGCGCGACGCGTCGCCTCGATCGAGCTCGCGGGGGAACCCGTACAGCGGCTCAACAACACCCTGCGCGGGTTCGAGTCCCTCCCGCTTGCCGTGCGCGCACCGAAGAGCGCACCGGCCTAGCGCAGCCTCCAACGCGCCACGGAGTTAAACGGCGAGAGCAGCGGCTGGGCGTAACCCCGCAGCCGCGAGGGGACGACATCGATTTCGGAGATCTGGCAGAGAAAGACGTAGGGCAGATCGGCCAGGAGCTGCCGCTGTGTCAGGCGATAGTCGCGTAGCCGCGTGGCGCGGTCGAATGATGCTGCGCCCTCCCGAAGCTCGCCGTCGACGGCCGCGTTGCAGTAGCGGGCCCAGTTGAAGCCGTGCGGCCCGCGCTGATCGCACGCGAGCATCCACGACACGTCCGGATCGTAGCTGGACTGGTACCCGTAAAGACCAATCTGGTAGCGCCCCTGTTCGATCGGCCCGTTCGTCGCGACGAATTGATCGTGGGCGTATTGCTTGATTGCGACATCGATGCCGACGCTGCGCACCTGCGCCGCCAGGACGGTCGCGAACTCCGAATCGACCTGCATGCCCGCGCGAAGCGCGAACCCGAGCTCGAGCCGGTGACCGTCCTTGACCCGAATGCCGCCCGGGCCCGGAACCCATCCATCGCGCGACAGGATGGCTTGCGCGCTGCGAGGATCGTAGGGCAGGTTCCCGGCATGCGGGTCGAACGACCAGGTGAAGAGGCCACGCATTCCCGTACCGGCGTTGAAGAGGCCGTGCGTCACCTTGTCGACCATGGCCCGGCGGTCGATCGCGAGCGCGAACGCGCGGCGCACCGCCGGGTCGCCGGTCACGGGATCGGTCACGTTGAAGAACAGCGCATAGAAATATGGGACCGGCGTGACTACGACGCGGTGCGCCGGGATCGCGCGCAGCGTCGCGATCCTGGTGACGTCGGCGAAGAACGTGGCGTCGACCTCGCCGGTCAGGAGCTGCGCGACGATCGTCGACGAATCGCCGACGACGCGGAGGGTGACGCCGTCGATCGACGGCCGCCCTCCGTAGTACGTGGGGTTCGAGCGTGCCACGATGTGGTCGCCGCGCAACCAATGCGTAAAGACAAACGGTCCGGATCCGATCGGCGCCTGGTTGTACGGCGCGTGGTTGAGGTCGGCAAGGCCGGCGAGCAGGTGCGCGGGCAGGATCGGGTAGTTGCTGTCGCCGCCGAAGAAATACGAAATGATCGGGGAATACGGGTGCTTCAGCCGCACGACGACCCGGAGCTCGTCCGGTGCCTCGACGGCGGCGACCTGATCGTACCCGTACCGCGACGGCAGAGAATTTGCCGGGTTCATGATCGCGCGATACGTGAAGGCGACGTCCCGCGACGTGAGCTCCGCGCCGTCGTGCCAGCGAACGCCCCGCCGCAGGAGATAGGTAACCCGCAACCCATCGCGGGACACGCCGCCGTTGGCGAGCGTCGGCACTTGCCGCGCGACGTCGGCGACGATGTTGCCCCGGGAGTCGTAGTTCGTTAGGTACGAAAAGCCGAGTTCGCTGACGGCATAGCTGATCTCGCCCTCGAGGTACAGAGGATTCAGCGACACCGGCTCGGCCGGAATTGCGACCACCAAGCTATTTCCTCGCGACGGCGGTGGCACGCCGGCCCTCGTGCACGCGGCGAGGAAAACGAGGCAGACGAGCGCGAGAGCGCCCCGAGCGCAGGCGTCGAGCAGGGGCGAACGCACGCCGATCACGAGGCGCGAAGCGAGCCGTGGGGGCCGAGGTCGTGGGGTTCGCGGCGCCAGTCTACCGTCCGGCCGAATCTGCTGGCGACCCAGATCGCAAGCGACAACAGGTCGCGGTGATACACCAGGCGCAGCGTACGGGGTCCTTCGGGAGCGAATGCTCGGCGCGCCGTGAGATGCAGCGCGCACCGGAGCGCGGCCGCAACTCCGAGCAGGGCGCGGCGGCGCGGCGAGCGCGGCGCTGCGGCCCAGGCGAGCAGCGCGAGCGGGAGCGCCAGGGTGACGACCGCGAGCGTGGACCCGAGCGGTCGCACCGAGCGAATCGTCCGCGCCCAGCGCAGCTCGCGCCGCCACACGTCGCCAAGCGATGCGTCGCCGACGACGGTCCGGACGACGCATCGCGCGAGCGCGACGCGGCAGCCCGCCGAGCAGACGAGTTCGCCAAGCCGATGGTCGTCGGCAATCGTCGAGCCGAGGGCGGCGAATCCGCCGATCTCGTCCAGCACCTCGCGCCGAACGGCCATCGTCGACCCGAAACAGTAGCGCAGGGGCTCTACCATCTGCGCCACCAGCACGGATGGCGCGAAGTGGTCGTTCACGTGCATTGCCGCCAGCGTCGAGACCAGGCCATCTGCGGGCAGCGCCCCATACAGGGCCGTGACCGCTCCGACGGCGAGGTCCTCGAACGGCGCGACCACCCGGCGTAGATAGCTGCGTTCGACGCGGATGTCGGCGTCGGCGACCACGAGCACGTCGTGCTTGGCGAGACCGACCGCGTTCAGGATATTCGCGATCTTCGGATTCGCCACATCGCGTGCCGCGCGCACGACGACCTCCGCGTCGACGCCGGGGAAGCGCCCCATCGCGGCGGCCGCGATCGGAACCGCCGGATCGTCGCGACTCGTCGCGCAGAACACGACCTGGTACACGGGGTATTCCTGGTCGAGGAACGTCGCCAGATTTACCGCGAGACAGGGTTCGAGCCCGTGCAGCGGCTTCAGCACCGAGACGCCGGGCTCGAACCGCGCGCGCGTTCCCGTCGTGCCGGCGTCGGGCACGCGCTCGTCGCGGCGGGATACCTCGCACGAAAACCTGCGCACGCGCCACAGCGCGATCGCGAGATACGCACACCCGCCGGCCGCTGCGCACGCCAGCGCGCGCGACGCAATCCGGCGCACGTTACCCACCGCGGGTCGCGGCGAGCTCGCTGAACGTGGTGCGCCGTACGCCCGACGCGAGGAGCGCCGCGCCAACTCCGGGATCGATTAGCGCGGCGAATTCCTCGGCAAACGCGTAGCCCGGCATCGCGGCGACCCCCTCCGGCCACGGCTGCGTCGCCGGATGCAGATACACCTCGTTCGTCCCCGCCGGCAACTCGGCGAGGATACGTTTCACGCGGGCGGGCGTCATCGCTCCCGAGTCGATCATCCCGAACACGGAGTCGTTGCAGGCGAGGCCGGCCCGCCGCGCACGCCACGTCATCAGCGCGAGCCACGGCGCGAGCAACGCATCGTTGGCCAGCCGCGCGCCGAAGTGCGTTCGCGCGCTCCGCCACGAAGGCCAGAACGGCTCGCGCGGGATCCTCACGGCGCGCAAGCCGAATTCCCGTCCCACGGAGACGATCGTCGCGAACACCGTCGGATGCACGTGAAAATGGTTTTGCGCGTTGACGTGATCCAGGTCGAGCCCGGTCGCGCGGAACGCCTCGAACTGCGCCCGCACCTCGTCACGCAGTTGCCGGCGCGCGGCCGGGCGCGCGAAGTACGTGACCCCGGCGCGAAACAGGTCGCTCGGAAACGCGCCGGCGGCATCGACGAGCGCCGGGACGCGCTCCGGCGGGAGGATGGGCCGGCCGTTCACCAGCACGACGTGCAAGCCAACGCGTAGCGTCGGCAGCCGACGCGCCCGTTCGACCGCGTCCTCCGTGGCGGGCGCCGCAACCATGAGGCTGGCGCAGCCGAGCACGCCCTCGCGGTGGCCGCGCTCGACCGCCTCGTTGACGAAGGGCGACAGCCCGAAGTCGTCGGCGGTGAAGATGACCCGCGTCAACGCGGGCCCGGCAAGGGCTTCCCAACCGGCCGCCGGAACACCGCGCCGTAGTGGCGGGGAACAACAGCGAAGTCGCAGCGGCGGACGCCTACTGCCGTTCTCTGGTGACGCGACACTACGAGAACTTCGCGGTCGCTTCGTGGTTCCTGTCGTCGCGGGTCCGGCGAGACCTCCAGCGCGTCTACGCGTTCTGCCGCACGACGGACGACCTCGGCGACGAGAGCGGCGCGGACGCGCTGCAGCGGCTGGCCCGCTGGCGCCGCGAGGTGGAAGAATTCTTCGGCGGCACTCCGGTGCTGCACCCGGTCCTGGTCGCGCTGCGGGACACCGTCGCGCGCGTCGGTCTCGGGGCCCAGCCCTTCCTGGACCTCATCGCGGCAAACGAGCAGGACCAGCGCATCGCCACGTATGCGACCTGGACCGACCTGCGCGCGTACTGCATGCTCTCGGCCGCGCCCGTCGGCCGCATCGTGCTCCGCGTCTTTGGGCTGACCGACCCCGCGCTCGAGCCGCTCTCCGATGACGTGTGCATTGGCCTGCAGCTGGCGAATTTCGCGCAAGACGTTGCGCGCGACGCCCGCATCGGCCGCACCTACCTGCTGGGCGAAGACGTGACTGCGCTCGGAATCGCCGGCGCGACGCAGGCGATGTGCGAGCGCGCCCGCGCACTTCTCGGATCGGGCGAGACGCTGGAGCGGGCAGCGCCCCCCGCGCTGCGCCTGCAGCTCAGCCTCTACCGGCTCGGCGGGCTTGCGATCTGCGACGCCATCGGGCGCGACGGCTATCGGACGGACCTGCGGCGCCCGGTCGTCTCGAAGCGCGTGAAGGCCCGCCTGCTCGCTCGCGGCCTCCTTGCCGGGGCCGCCGACATCCGCGGGGGACACCGTGCGCAACACGCGTGAGGCGCCGGCGGCCGCGACCGAGTGGGATCTGCGCGCGGCGGAGCAGTACTGCCACGACTTCACGCGCCGCGAAGCGAAGAACTTCTACTGGGGCTTCATCTCGCTCCCACACGACCAACGGATCGCAATCTACGCCCTCTACGGATTCGCGCGCCAGGTCGACGACGATGTCGACGGGCCCGGGCGGCACGCGCTGCCGGACGTGCTCGAGCACCAGCGCGAACGAATACGCGGCGTCTATCGCGGAGAGTATGCGGACCCGATCACCCAGGTGCTCGTGCAGGTCGTGCGGCGCTACGATATCCCGCAAAGCGAGCTGATCGACGTGATCGACGGCGTCGAGATGGACTTCGCGTTCAAGCGATACGCCACGTGGGACGAGCTGCGCCGGTACTGCCGCCTCGTCGCGTCGGTCGTTGGGCGGATGTGCGTGCGCATCTTCGGGTTCCGGTACGACGCCGCGCTCGATCGCGCGGAGGAGCTCGGGCTCGCGCTGCAGCTCACGAACATCCTGCGCGACGTGCGCGAAGATGCCGAAATGGGGCGGATCTACCTGCCCCAGGAAGACCTGGCGCGGTTCGGCGTGACGGAGGCCGACCTGATCGCCGGCGCCGCGACTCCGGCGTGGCGCGACCTCGTTGCGTTCGAGGCGCTGCGGGCCCGCGAGCTCTTTGCGGGCGGCTACGGCGTGCTGCGCTACATCCCGCGCCGCGCCGCCGTCTGCGTGCACACGATGGCCGGCATCTACGAGCGCATCCTCGAGAAGATCGAGCGCGAGCCTGACTTCCCGCTGCGCGGCCGGACGTCGCTCTCGCCCTCGGAGAAACTGCTGGTGATGGTCGGTTCTTGGCTGCGGCCCGTGTAGCCGTCGTCGGAGCCGGTCTCGCCGGGCTGTCCGCCGCACTCGACCTCAAGGACGCCGGTATCCAGGTCGACCTGTTCGAGCGAAGCAGGTTGTACGGCGGTCGCGCGACGTCGTTCGTCGTCGACGGCAACGAGGTGGACAACGGGCAGCACGTCTTTCTCGCGTGCTGCGACGCATTCATCGGCTTCGTGCGCCGCGTCGGCATGGCGCAGACCCTGCACATCCAAGAGCGCTTCGACGTCGTCGCCTTCCGCCACGGTGTGCGCGCCCGCCTGCGGGCCGCGCCATTGCCGGCGCCGTGGCACCTCGCCGCGTCGTTTCTCGGCTACGCTCACCTCGGCGTTCGCGGACGCATCGCCGTCGCTCGCGCGCTGCTCAACCTCGGGTCGGCGTCAGCCGGCGAGACCTTCGCCGCGTGGCTCGAGCGCGAGCGTCAGCCGGCCGACGCGGTGCGCGCGTTCTGGGAACCGTTCGTGGTACCGGCCCTCAACGCACCGCTCGAGCGTGTGTCCGCGGCAGATGCCGCGTTCGTGCTCACGACCGCGTTCCTGCGCAGCGCGGGAGCGGCACGGTTCGGATGGTGCACGGTGCCGCTCGCGCATATCGCCGCGGCGGCCGCGGAGCGGCTCGACGCGGTTCGGCTGCAGTGCGCCGTGACCGCTATCGACGCGCGCGCCGGCAGCGTGACCCTCTCCCTCCTGGACGGTGCGCGGGAGTCCTACGACGCCGTCGTGCTCGCGGTGCCGCCGCCGCAGCTCGCACGGATGCTCGGCGACGCCTCGCGGTTCGGCCTCGCCGACTTGAACGCCTACGAGCCATTTCCGATCGTCGACATCCACATCTGGTACTCTGGCGGCGAGGCCGACTTCACGTTTGCGGCGCTGCTCGAATCGCCGATCCAGTGGGTGTTCCGCAAGGGCGACGGATACCTGTGCTGCAGCGCCAGCGCAGCGGGCGACATGCTGACGGCCTCGACGGACGACGTCATCCGCCGCGCGTGGGACGAGCTCCGCTCGGCGATTCCCTCGCTCGCGGCGGCGCGGCTCCACAGCGGCGCGGTCACTCGAAATCCCAGCGCGACGTACCTCCCACGCGCTGGCGTTGTCCGCCCCGGCGCGGCCACGACAAACCCGCTCGTCGCAATCGCGGGCGCATGGACGGCGACGGGCTGGCCCGACACGATGGAGTCGGCCGTGCGAAGCGGTCGAAGCGCCGCATCTGCGACTGTGGAGGGCCTCACCTCGGCAGCCGGCGAGGCGCGTCTGCCCGCATAGACGCAAGTTCGTGCGCGATGGCTGCAGCGAGCCGCTGCGCGGCCGGCGGGTGCGCGCCGAGATACAGCGCGGGCTCGATCAGCTCGATCTCGTTGACTAACACATGGCCGTCGTCGTTTTGGAAGACGTCGACGCGCCCGTACAAGACGGATGCTGCCGGTACCGACGCGATCGCACGGGCGGCGACGGCGCGTTCGTCGGCGGTCGGCGTCACCACCTGCGCGGCCGCATCGCCGATCGCCATCTTCGTATCGAATGGCCGCTTCGAGACGGCATGCGTGAACGCGCCCGCAATGAAGACCAGCGAGCGCTCCGCATGCACAGCGGTGTCGATGTACTGTTGTACCAGCACGTCCTGTGTCCGCAACAAGCGATCGAGATGCGCCTGCGCGTCGTCCAGCCGATCGAGCGACACGCGCAGCACGTGGAGCGCGGCCGCGCCTCGTGCCGGCTTGACGACCGCCTCCTCCCAGCCGTGCGCGGCGAGGAGCGAGCGCAGATCCGCCCGCTGTCGGCGAGCGAGCCATGCGGTGGGGACGATCGGGATCCCGGCGAGTTCCAACTCACGCAGGTACTGCTTGTGGCTGTTCCAGCGCACGAGCGCGGGCTCGTTTCGGATGACGGTCGTCTGCTCGACCGCGTCGAGCCATGCGCTGAACCGCGCGAAGTGCTTCGGGTAGTCCCACGTCGACCGCAGCACGCAGAGCCGCGCCGCCGACCACTCGACGGTTGGATCGCTCCAGACCCCAATGGCGACGGTCACGCCGTGCTCGCGCAGCGCACCCAGGAGTAGCCGATCGTCCGGGTCCAGGTCGGGCATGCCGTCGTAGGTTGCGATGACGCAGTCGATTGGGTTCACGTCGCTACGGGCGTGATGCCGTCTCCGCCGCTGCGGGACCTCCGATCCGCCGGGGCACCTCGGATCTGCCGGTTACCTCCAATCCGGCCGGCGGCGCCCTCTCGGAGCGGCGCGTACGCTGACGTCCCCGGCAGCGACGCGCTCCGGCGTTTGCGCTGGTGCTGCGCGCCGCGCTCGGCTCGCGCGACCGCTCCCCAGGCGCCGTCGCTCACCTCATGCCCGCTACCAGGGAGAGGTCGCCATCGATTCCCAAACAGACGGAGTCCACGAAGCCCCGCACGCTCGCCCGTGGCGCAAGCAAGGAGAACTCAGTCAATGCCGCTCGTCCGCGTCGACCTCGCACATGGAAAGCCCGCCGAGTACCGCAGTACGATCGGCGACGTCATCTACGATGCGATGATCCAGACCCTCAACGTGCCGGCCGACGATCGCTTTGCGGTCATCACCGAACACCCCGCCGATGGCTTCGTGTTCGACCGCACCTATCTCGGCATTGCGAGAACGCCGGACTGCATCTTCATTCAGGTGACGCTGAACGAGGGTCGCAGCCTCGAGATGAAGCGTTCGTTCTATACGGCCGTGGCCGACGGACTCCACGAGCGCCTCAAGCTTCGGCGCGAAGACGTCGTCATCAGTCTCGTCGAGGTGAAAAAAGAAAACTGGTCCTTCGGAAATGGCGAAGCACCCTACGCATAATCCGCAGCCGCCATATCGTTAAGAACCGCGCTCCGGTCATTACGTCCACTTAATCTGCACCCCCTACGCTGAAGCCGCGCTTTCGCTTTGGAGGAGGTTTTCGTGTACGTTCCCGGAGGTCGCCGTCTCGCAGCTTGCGTGACGGCCGCCGTGTTTGCGTCGACGATGATGCCCGGTCAAGCGGCCGTGCGCACGCAGTCGCAGACGCAGGCGCCGCGCTCGCACCAACTCAGCGCCAGGCAGAAGCTCCTGCTGGCCCAGCTGCAGCAGAAGGTGAAGTACGTCTTCGTCTTCTACCAGGAGAACCGCTCGTTCGACTCGATGTTCGGGACGTTCCCGGGAGCGAACGGCATCTATTCGCAGCCGGCGGCACAGACGCCGGGCTTCGTCCAGACGATCTATAACACCGACGGTTCGACCTCGACGATCAGCCCGTTCCGTATCGACGCCTCCCCCTGGTACGGCGCCGATCTCGACGACGGAGATCACTCGCACGAAGGCTTGCTGAGCGCCGAAGACATCCAAGGCGGCACGCCGCTCATGGACGGGTACGCGCTCGACGAAGAGAACAAGTACACCTCAGGCGGCGTCGGGCCGAGCAACCCGCCCTCCGAGCAGGCCAAGCAGTACGGCGAACTCGTGCTGGGTCACATCGATTGCGATACCACGCCCCTGATGTGGAACTACGCGAACAAGTTCACGCTGTTCGATAACGTCTTCCAGACCGTGACGGGGCCGTCGACGCCGGGGAACATTTCGATCTTCACCGGCCAGAGCGGATTGACGCAGCTCGAGGAACACCCGAGCGAGGCCTACACGACCAACGGCAACTCGGGCGTCGGCGTACCCGACCTTAACGACGCAAACCCGTTCTGGGGCTCGCTGCACGATCCGAACCTGCCGCCGAACAAGATGCCGTACAATCCCGGCGACAGCGGCGCCAACCCCGAATTGAACCTGACGTTTGCCAGCCTTCCGCTCACGCTCGCCGGGCGAAGCATCGCCGGCATCGTCTCGAACGATCGAAACGGGCCTTCGGACCTCGCCGACGTGCAGCAGGACGTCAGTACGATCGCCGAGGGCGGGCGCACGAAGGCGGCCGATTGGGGCTGGTGGCAAGAGGGCTTCGACCAGGAGCCGACCGACGACGGCAACCCAGCGTCGCATCTTTCCTACGTGACCCACCACAACGGGCCGCAGTACTTCGGATATCTCTCGGACAACCCGGTCGAGCAGACGCACTTCCACGGGATCGGCGACTTCTTCAACGCCATCTCGATGCAAAGCCTTCCCAAAGGCGGGGGCGCCTACTGGATCAAGGGCGGCTACACCAACATCTTCAGCCTCAAGCCGACCGACCCCGATCCAGCCGTGCAAGCGAACTTTCTCGGCGACGACGACCACCCGGCGTACTCGGACTCGCAGATCTCCGACGCACTGGTCGCCGAGGCGATCAATCGCATCGCGAAGAGCCCGTATTGGGCGCACAGCGCGATCGTCATCGCCTGGGACGACTCCGAGGGCTACTACGACCACGTTCCTCCGCCGACTCGTGCGGCGCTGCCGGGCGTGGGCGTCGTCAGCGAAGGCCCGCGCGTTCCGATGATCGTGATCTCGCCGTACGCGAAAACCAGTTACATCTCGCACGCTTCGGGCGATCAAGCCTCCGTCGTGAAACTCGTCGATACCGTCTTCGGACTGCAGTCGCTCGCGTCGCTGCCGGACGAGTATGCGGCGGCCGCGGCCGGTCAGCAGGCGTACGGGCAACCGTACCTCGGACCGCTCGACGACTTCGCGCCGGGCATCGACAACCTGCTGGACGCCTTCGACGAGGGGCGACTGGGCGGGATCAGCAAACCGCTGTCGCCCGGTTACGCGCTCGTGCCGGAGAATTACATCCAACAGCTGCCGGCGCAGACGGGCCTCGGTTGCACCGCGCTCGGCATCACGCCGACCGACGTCGCACTCGGCGTCGGCCTCACCCCGCCGAGCGACTTCAACCCACGCCCCGGCACCGATCCTCCGCCCGGCGCCAAGCGGCGGAATGGGCGCGCCGCGACCCATCGCCTCGACGACTAGGCGCCACGCGCGAACCACAATCGACGGGCGGCCATACGGCCGTCCGTCGTTGCGTTGGCGGCTCCAGCGCTGCGCCGGCGGCTCCAGCGCTGCGTTGGCCGCTCCACAAACGCAGCACGAGATGTTTGCGAACCGACTCTCGCCAAAGGGATGTCATCATGGACCGTCCATCGCTACTCGACCAACCGCAGCTCGGCGACGACGAGGTAGCGAGAATCGACGCGTACTGGCGCGCGGCCAATTACCTGTGCGTCGGCATGATCTATCTCCTCGATAATCCCCTCCTGCGCGCGCCGCTGCAGCCCGAGCACATCAAGAACCGCCTGCTCGGACATTTCGGATCGGATCCCGGCCAGACGTTTATCTGGGTGCATATGAATCGTCTGATCAAGAAATACGATCTCGACGTGATCTACATTTCCGGGCCGGGCCACGGCGCCCCGGCGACGCTCGCCAACGCCTACCTCGAGGGTACCTATTCCGAGGTCTACCCCGATAAGACGCAGGACGAAGGCGGCCTCCAACGATTCTTTCGGCAGTTCTCGTTTCCGGGCGGCATCGGGAGCCATTGCACGCCCGAGACGCCGGGCTCGATTCACGAGGGCGGCGAGCTCGGCTACAGCCTGTCGCACGCCTTCGGCGCGGCATTCGACAACCCCGATCTCATCGTTGCTACGGTCGTCGGCGACGGCGAAGCCGAAACGGGGCCGCTCGCAACGTCATGGCATTCGAACAAGTTCTTGAACCCAATCCGCGACGGGGCCGTGCTGCCGATCCTGCACCTCAACGGCTACAAGATCGCGAACCCGACGATCCTCGCGCGCATCTCGCCGCAAGAGCTCGAAGATCTCTTGCGGGGCTACGGTTGGACGCCGTACGTGGTCGAAGGCTCCGACCCGGAGATCATGCACCGTCAGATGGCAGCGACGCTCGAGCATTGCGTCGGCGAGATCCGCCGCATCCAATCCGACGCCCGGCGCACGGGATCGGCGGAGCGGCCGCGTTGGCCGATGATCGTACTGCGGACGTTGAAGGGCTGGACGGCTCCCAAGGAGCTCGACGGGCACAGGCTCGAGGGCTCGTGGCGCGCCCATCAAGTCCCCGTGCCCGACGCCAGGACAAACCCCGCGCACCTCGCGCTCGTCGAAGCCTGGATGCGCAGCTACCGCCCGGATGAGCTCTTCACCGAAAGCGGTGCCCTGCTCCCCGAACTCGCGGAGTTGGCGCCGGCCGGGAATCGACGAATGAGCGCCAACCCGCATGCAAACGGCGGCCTGCTGCGCAAGCCGCTGTCGCTGCCGGATTTTCGCGATTACGCCGTCGGCGTTCCGTCTCCCGGCACGCTCGAGGCGCCACCCACGTACGTGCTCGGCACGTTCTTACGCGACACGATGCGCCGGAACATGACGAACTTTCGCGTGTTCGGACCGGACGAGACGGCCTCGAACCGGCTGGAAGCGATCTACGAGGCGAGCAAGAAGACGTGGGTCGCAGAATATCGGGCGGACGACGAGGACGGCGGTGAGCTCCGGGCGGACGGCCGCGTGATGGAGATGCTGAGCGAGACCACGCTCGAGGGCTGGTTCGAGGGCTACGTGCTGACCGGGCGCCACGGGCTCTTCGCGAGCTACGAAGCGTTCGTTCACGTCATCGACTCGATGTATAACCAGCACGCGAAGTGGCTCGAGAAATGTAAGAAAGAGCTGGCCTGGCGCGCGCCGATCTCGTCGCTGAACCTCCTGATCACGTCGCTCGTGTGGCGCCAGGACCACAACGGCTTCTCCCACCAGGATCCGGGGTTTCTCGACATCGTCTCCAACAAGAGCCCGGAGATCACACGCATCTATCTTCCGCCCGATGCGAACTGCCTCCTGAGCGTCGCCGATCATTGCCTGCGCAGCACGGACTACGTCAACGTGATCGTCGCCGACAAGCAGATGCACCTGCAGTACTTGGACATGGAGGCCGCGGTCCAGCACTGCACCAAAGGCATCGGAATCTGGGATTGGGCGAGCAGCGACGAAGGCGTCGATCCCGACGTCGTGATGGCCTGCGCCGGCGACATCGCGACCATGGAGGCGCTCGCTTCCGTCGCGATCCTTCGCGATGCGTTCCCCGACTTGCGCATCCGCTTCGTCAACGTCGTCGACCTCTTCCGGCTGCAGCCCGATACGCAGCACCCGCACGGCCTCTCGGATCGCGACTTCGACAGCCTGTTCACCACGGCAGCGCCGGTCATCTTCAATTTCCACGCCTATCCGTGGTTGATTCACAAGCTCACGTACCGCCGCGCGAATCATCCGAACATCCACGTGCGCGGCTACAAGGAGCAAGGGAACATCAACACGCCGCTCGAGCTCGCGATCCGCAACCAGGTGGACCGGTATACGCTGACGATCGACGTCATCGACCGGGCGCCGAGCCTGCGATCTCGTGGAGCGCACCTCAAGGAGCGGATGAAGGATGCGATGATCGAACGCGTGCGCTATGCCCACGAGAACGGCATCGACGCGGCGGACATACGAAACTGGAAGTGGCCGTCGGTGAGCTGAACCGGACCGTGCTGCGCATCCTCACGGTGAACGCCGGGTCGACCTCCTTCAAGCTCGAGCGCTACGATCTCGAGCCGGGGCCGCTTGCGGTCGCGGATCCTCCCGCTCCGGTGTACTCGGCCCAAACGGCTCCCGATGCAGTGGAGAGCGCGCTGCTCGATGCCACCCGGGATCCGGCCGATGTCGTCGCCCATCGGTTCGTCCGGCTTCCCGACGGGTCGCCGGCAGTCGTTCGACTTGA